>Ga0209632_10001227_pt1 | contig 26224 bp, 41 predicted proteins | sample COG_10_FD_184754 | JGI IMG/M metagenome (GOLD analysis project Ga0209632, IMG submission 184754) | Pelagic Microbial community sample from North Sea - COGITO 998_met_10 (SPAdes) (version 2) | ecosystem: Environmental > Aquatic > Marine > Neritic zone/Coastal water | place: Helgoland, sampling... | reverse complement strand
GACCACGCAATAGCGGCTTGATAAGGTTTCACACGCTTTGGTCCGCCATACTTCTCGATCAGCTTTATGAGTTCCTTCTGCCCAAACTTCTCCGCAGCCTCCTTGATCGCTGCTCCATTAGGAGCCCCACGAGTAGAGAGCATGTACCATTCCAGCCAACGTCTTCCGGTTTTATCCGGTCGAGACATAATGTCGTTAGGTGCGGACACCATCACATCAGCTTCTAATTCAAAGACCATTCCACCCCCAACATTGATGCCCCCTGCGACAACAGTAGGATGCATTTGGGTTGCAGCCGAAAGAGACTTTCGCTTTCCCTGCATCTTGATGATATCATCAAGGTATTGTGCATTGGTCACATGAAACACGGTGGCTCGTGGGAGTTTGGTGTTGAGCGCACGCTTGAGCATCTTGGCACTCAGTGGAACATGAATGTCAGTAAAAAAGATATGCTCGGAGGCACTTTTCGTCCATGCAGGGGCTTCTGTTATGTAATCCTTGAAACGTTTCATTATTACTTCCGCTTTGTAATATTTCTTCTGTTTATTTCATTTTGAATCCATAGGCATCTATATTTAGCTTCAACAAAATTTATAAATACACATGAATGGAGGGGATTAATTTGAAAATTTCACTAGGTGTAAACATATCAGACACAAACAGGTCTGGAGTAGCTGCATTTTTTGGAGATACTAATCTTTCTCTAAATTTATCTTTAAATGCCCTCGCCTACAGTACAGCCGGTAGTACAATTGCGTCCAGAAAAAATGCAGATGGAAATTACTATACGGTAAGTTTTCCAGACGACTTTGTTCACACAATAAACAGCGAAGACACTCTTGATGTTTCTGATCAATCCGGCGCTACAGTGCCGAGAGATCCTTTTGCTGGATATCGCTCGGCTTCTTCTCCATACGAAATTGATACCCCACTGAATATCACAATTGAAATTCCCGAAGGAATGTCTATTGGAACAAACTCACATGCTACACATGTAAAAGCAATAGATGTATTTTCTTCTTGGGAAAATGATCACAGTGGATTAGCTGCTACTTCACCCGGAGCTGATTATGCACTCAATTCCCGATCAGATGAACATCATTACAGAGACGCTTCTGCCGATCCTTGCATTTTAATCGACTTCAACACCAACAAAGTATCAGAAAGAACAATCAATGATACAATTTTAACAATTGAAAATAGTGGAAACACTCTAGGTGGTGGTGGATACGGCGGAATGGGTGGTGTTAGGTTTAAAGAAAAGGCAACAAATGGAGAGGGTGGAGGTGGTGGTGGAGCTGGAATGGGTCTTCACCAAACAATTTCTTCTGGAAACTTCCCGACGAATCCAACAGAATATAGTTATTATCAATTTTCAAACATTGCAGTAACCACGGGTACAACTGGCGCGAATATTCCAGAAACACCTGATTCTTTTCTTCCGTTGCCGGGAACAGGGGGACTTGGATATAACTGGTGGCCGCACACTGTTAATGAATCTTCCAATTATGCCGCGAATGGAACGTCATCAGACATAGATAGTTTTGGTTCGGGGGGAGCCGGTCAGGGAGATGCGATAAATGCCGGAAGATCATATCCATCTTTATCATCTCAAATAAACAGCTTCACGGCAAGGAATCCCGATTATTCTGTCACACAAGCGGGGTGGGGTGGAAATGTTGTTTATTTTAGGTCAAATGTTTGGACTGATTCTGCCATAAGTGGAACTCGAATTAATATCATAAACAAAACAACAGGATATATGCGAGGTGGTGCCGGTGGAGGAGGTGGTGGGGACGAAGGTGGTGTTGGTGGCAGCGGAGGATCTTGGTATTCTAGTGGATCTTATAATACATCACAAGCCGCTGGAACCCCCGGAAAATTCAACGCTTTAGCTCTTGCCCACACCGCAGGTCTTGAGGGTTCTTTAATTTTTTGGAACACATCTAACGTATCTGTTTCCAATACATTCACTAACGAAAGAGGTGATGGTAATTGGATGCAAGGAAGGGATATACGGGTTACATAAAAATGCCTATTCAAACGACCATACATAAAATGGAAGCATATACCGGAACTTGCATTGTTACTGTTATTGACGACGAGGAATATGTTTTCGATCATATCAATATAGGAATTACTGCCGATGGCAATACCGCGTATGTTGAAGAAAGAATAAAAAATGCGATTTTTAAGAGTAGGCAGTCGAGACAGAATAACTTAAATAACCCCAAAATTGACTAGGAAAAAATATGGCAACGACGAAATGTTCATTTAATACAGAAACACTTTGTGTTTTCAACATGCTCGATGAAGGCGAAACGATTGATTATAATTGGAGTTTAGATACTGACTACTCGGTTGTTGTTCTAGAAGGATCTGTAAGGTTTCAAAATTCGACATTGGTAAATTCGGTGAATGAATATAGAATTCAACCAAATGAAAATTTAACCGCGACGGCAACTAGTTCTGGTCGGAACTATTTCATTTCACTATTCAGAATAGATATAGATCATATTGCCAACCAAATTGTAAATCAGACATCAAAAAATAAAATGAGAAATCACACACCAACATGGTATGAATATGGTGCGCCAGACTTTTCAGATAATTTGGAAATGTCATGGGAAAGTATATTCGCATCTGGAAATTATACTTTAACAAAAACGGCGATTGATGATCAGATATTATTAGGAGATTGGTAATACTATGAGAAGAGTAAAATGGATTGCAACGAAAGATCACGTCGTACTGTCAGCCAAAACATATTTTGCTAATGACGAGGTTCATTCGACAGCCGCACGATCAGGTCATAATTTAGCTTCAGCAAATGCTATTTTATATTGGACTTCGGGAAACACCAGAGTATTTACATCCAATACCTCGCATAATATTTGGAACGTTCATGCGGACGTTCAATCGCCTTTTGGAGCTGTGAGGCCTTTATGTGGTTCGGGTGAACAATATACTAACGGTTTTGGTATGGTGAACTTGAACGATTCAAATTCAGCATACACGGCAATTATTCCAAAGTCTTTACACAATACAGGAAACTGGAAAGAGATTAATGCTGCAACAAAAGAAGAGCATGAATATATTGATGAACACCCAACGCAAACGGTCATAATCAAAGATCAGTGCTATGTTGGGACAAAAAGAAATCCAGAAACATTCGACATTTACAATGACGAACCAGAGAATGATATTGTGACAGACGATTTGAATATTGATTGGGGATAAATGCAGATATGAAATATGAAAATAAGGTTGGTCTGCACATGCCGGAGTATGGGGAATATTCTGAGGTGGAATCTACAGTAACGACAATTTTTAATTGGAAATATGATGCTGAAGAAAATGAATTAGTAAATTTATACGAAAAGAGTAAAAAATTTTCATGGAACCCAACAACCGATATCGACTGGAGTGTCGATGTCGATATGGAAAAAATAATTCATAATAGGCAAGCAAGAAATCAAAACCAAAAAATCATCATGCAAACACCTAAAAATATTTCAGACGAACTTTATAACAAAATAGTAGTCGAAAGAAATGCGTATACAATCTCCCAATTTTTCCACGGAGAGCAGGGTGGAATTCTTGGATGTTCTAAACTGGTTCAAGTTTGTCCCGACATGGCAGCAAAATATTTTTCAGCAACACAAGCATTGGATGAAATAAAGCACGCAGAAACCTACAAACGATATCTAACAGAAAAATTAGAAAATAATTATCCGATACGTCATGTATTAAAAGAACTTTTCGATGAGATTTTGTCCACATCTGATTGGGACATTTCAGTGATCGGGATGCAAATTATGATTGAAGGTGTTGCTCTTGGATCATTTCCTCTTATGAAGGCATCAAATTTCGATGAACCATTAATTCAAGAAATTACTAGTAAAATTATGTTAGATGAATCCCGGCATGTTGCATTTGGTGTAAAAATGCTAGAGAGTGTTTATAAGGATGGCTTAACAGAAAATGAATTAAAGGTCCGCGAAGAATTTATAATCGAATCTAGTTTGATATTAAATAAAGGAATGTCTGCGGCTGAACCAATCATAGAAAGACTTGGTTTAGAAAATAATCAGAACATACGAAAATGGTTGAAAGATTCTCCATTTCTGAAAGCATCATCCCATGTCGCATTTTCAAAGATAGTTCCAAACGTAAAGAGAATCGGGCTTCTCACTGATAGGGTTAGAAATGTATTTGATGAAATTGGTGTTCTGGAATATGAAAATTTTACAGATTGCGTAGACGATCCATCACCAACTCCAACAAATGAGGCGGTCAGCCTTTTTATTAAATATATCAAAAATTTTAAATAAAGAATAATGAAAGATGTGGGGATTATATAATGGCATATGCTAGAGCGATATTTAATACAGAATCTTTAATCATATTAATTCTTTCTCTTGGCAGGCTTTAATGTTTTGATTCCACGATTTTTTCTTTCGGCATCAATCCACTTTTTTGCAAGACGATTCTCAGGCTCGGCAGTAATAAACTTAGAGGCAACTCGGTATGCCACTAGCGTCTCTTTCTTAAAGTCTTTGCCTTCAGTATTATCTACAACAATAAACCCTTTAGCCCCAAACATTCTCTGAAATGCGCCAATGTTCTCCTGAACACCTGACCACATCTGAGTGACCTTCTCTTTACCGACAGAACGATCCCTTAACTTATCACGAGACACCGATGTGTCTAGGGTGGTGTTAACAAAGATCATCATGGTATCATATCCCAGACGTTCAAGACCGGCTTTTTGTTTCTTAATCTTGGCAACATCCTTTCCTGTTCCATCAATCAAAAGCCCTAGCCTACCATCAATAGATATTTCTTGCTTTTTTTTCGTGAGGGCTTTTGCTCCGACACGAATGACTTGCCCCTTGTCTGACCATATATTTTCTGGAGTGGCTTTCATTCCCGCCTTTTCCAACTGAGCTTCAAAGATGTCATCAGAGTTGATCACACGAAGACCCATAGATGTTAGTCCGGTTTTTCCGCTAATGAACGATTTGCCTGATCCGGGCCCGCCTGCCATGAAGACGGCTTTGAAGATACCGGGATCGTTAATGCCTTCTGTGAGTAGTAGGTCATAGTCTGGAGAGGATTCTTCTCTAATTCCAGCATAGTCTTTAAAAGATTTCATTTCATCTTTCCTTTTAGCATACGCATTATCTTCTGCGGTAGTGAGTTTTTGGGTGGTGCGGATTTTATCGGGACACTCTTTCCATATTTATCGACCTGATTATTGAACCGATTATTCAGATGTCGCTTGGCATTATCATCACCCTTTCGAGCGCGTTTTCCCAATTCGCTGCCAATAAGATCGCGACGATCTTTTAAATCGGAATCTCCATTTTTAATGTGGTCATCCCCTCGACCAAACTTGAGCCACTTATAAAGAGTTCCTAGTTTTTCCGTAGGCATATTTTTTATTGATTGTCTACTATATCCTTCATTGATCATCTTAACAATCCCACTTTCGTAGAGCCAGAGCTTTGCGAGTTGGTCTTCCCTTCTCGTCCTTCATTGGGCCTGGCATTCCACCCATGCGAGCGCAGAATGATTTGCGTCTATTTGCTGCCTTGCCACCCTTGCCACTCTTCTTGGCTTGTGCAGCAGACACCGGAGCCTTTAGATCGCTGCCGGGATTTTCTCTTTCGTATGATTTTCTTCCGGCAGCATTCAATCCACCTTCTTTATTCTTTCCCGCCTTGCGTTGCCATGCAGCAGACTTCTCGTCAATGCGCTCTTCGGAGCAGGCTTCGCATCCACAATCGACTTCTTCTTCCTTCACACTTTTCCAGCCGCCACCCTTGCTCTTGTATTGCTTGGATGCCCATGCGTTAGCATACGCAGAGGGGTACACATCAAACTTGGACCGGGCTTGCGAAATGACAGATGACCATAGCTTGGGATTAGTAGGTTCGTTCTTTTCTTGTAGTTCTGCTGTTAGTTCACGGAATGACTTCATCTCTTGGATTCCTTTTTTCTTTGGGTCTTTGTCTGTGACGCCAGTTTTGACATTAATAGGCTTTGACCCCCGCCCGCCGTCACCCTTATCGGGTTTCCCTGCGGAACTCTGAGCCTTTCTCTTTCGTTTTACAAAAGATGAAACACCTTTCTTTCCTAGCTTCTGTGCCTTTTGCTTGGATAGACACGCAGCATATGGTTCACCGTCTTTAGAGTCTCCACACTTTCCAGATTTCTTTCCTGTGCTATCATAACGATCCCATCCGGGTTCTCCCCCAGCAGATTGATTATGGAACCACTTGCCTAGACCAGAATTTTTATATACTTCGTTAAATCTTTTCATTCTACAGCCTTCAAAGAAAATACCTTTTTAATTGTATTCAAACTTTTTTTGACTTTTCGTGCAGTTGAGGGATTTCCGAGGTTCTTTGCAGATTTTTGGATTAAGTCAACAGCATCTTTAAGTCTTTCCCCGCCACCAACAGCCTTCTCTCTAATCTTTTCTGCAATATCAAAACCTGCAATCGCATCAATCATATGAATCGGCGTACTGATTAAATGTAGGGTCAATACATCTGCGCGAATAACAAAATCTATAATTTCAGATTTTGCATTAGAATTTTTAAGAACTTGTGCAAGTTTTTCTTTTGCGCCTTCGTTTCCAGCGGTGGCTTGGATCGAATATAAAATAGCCTTTGCTCCAGTTTGTCCAATAGAACCAAGGAGTCCAAGGAGATTTTTTTTATTCTTTGCGGCGAACCCCAGCTTACTTGACACTTTTGCGAAAAGGTTTTTTACACTTTCGCCCCGCTCTTCAGCCAATAGCATATCACCTGAATCCACAATCATCATGAACTCCAATATTGTGATAACGTCCTCACCCGAATCGTATTCGGTTTCATTTGGATCGAGTATATTTTTAATTTCTGAATTTAGACTTGTATACATTTGAACCTCCCAGTGATTATATTTATAAATAAATATCATTAAAGGAGATTTACTGTGTACGAATATAATGCAAATATAATAAGAGTTTATGATGGAGATACTGTGTGGGCGGATCTCGATTTGGGGTTTGGTTTATGGATGAGAAATCAGCCTATTCGTCTCCGTGGAATAAATACCCCAGAAGTTCGTGGGGAATCTAAAGAAGCCGGTATTAATGCAAGGGATCGCCTACAAGATTTGCTCACGCAAGCTGATAATAAGTGTGTGATTAAAACTGTTAAGGGCGACGAAATTGGAATGTATGGCAGAATCCTTGGGGAATTATTGATTGAGGGTCAAGAAATATCATTAAACCAGATCCTAATCGACGAGGGGTTTGCAGTGCCCTATATGAAATAATATAAATACCTAAATAACAATGAATCAACATCACCTCTAGGGAGTATGATACGATGAAGTTTTCGACCGGAAGGGTCAATTCGTTTCTTGCAGCAGATAGCCAAGAGAGAGAATCTATTAGGCAAGATGTTCTTGCTGAAAGATATGCGGATCTTCAAACAGAACTAGGAACTATCGAGGATCTTTTAAATATTACAGATCAAGAGAGGGATGAATCTTTATTTGAAATTAGTGAATCTCTATTTGATCTTTTAGAATCTCTCATACCCGAATTGACAGAAGACGAACTTGACGAGGGCCCAGATGATGCCGAAGATATCAAGCAAGTAAGAGTGCAAAGAATCAAATCGCGAGAAAAAATTGCCATGAATATTGCAGAGAACGCAGAAAAGCTGAAAAAAGCAAAGAGTAATATACAAACTGCGCGTTTGCAAATGAAAGGTGGGGATAACCCAGAATCAAAATCAAAAGCTCGCGAGTTTCTTCGTGGAGCCCGAAGGCATCTTGCCACGACAGGAATTAAAGCCGGAACGGCACAAAAATAAAAAGGCTAATGGTGTATAAATATTATAGAATGAATACACCTCTCAAGGAGTTATAAAACAATGGCAGAAGGAACGTACAGTTCAAATTATCCTCCAAGTCCCACTAAGGATGCATTTAAAAATAAACATCAAGCTCTAGATGCTCCTGCAAATAAAGCATATCCCATCACTCCCGGTCAGGAAGACCTTCCCGTAACCATTCGTGGATTGTATATCGGCACTTCGGGTAATGTATTCTGCAAGATGGCTGGAGGCAACAATACACATCAAAATGCAAATGTATTTTTCTATAATGTGGTGGCAGGCACGATTCTTCCAGTCCGTATGGATGGTGTTTATGCTTACAATAGTACAGACGCGGATATTAGTCAAAACACTACATCCACATATCTCGTGGGGCTTTACTAATAGAAATTACCTTTGCAACTCGACGGAATACTCTGAATCGTTATGATCATTTAAAAATTTGAGGAAATCGGTATGGCAACATCAAGAGTATCATTTACTACAGAAACACTAGCAATATTAAATATGCTAGAGAGTGGCGAAACGATTAATTACGATTGGGCTGTCGATGAGGATTATTCTATTGTGTTAGCTGAAGGATCAATAGATGTTAACCAAACCATTTTGACTGGAGTCGCAGAACACCGCATTCAACCAAACACATATTTAACTGCTACTTGTATTAGTTCTGAACGGGCTTATTTCATCACGCTATTTGACGCAACGAGAGATGGATTAATCGACCAAATCATATCATCAACGAGCAAAACTAAATTGCGATCATATGCACCCTATTGGTACGATGAGGGAATGTCATCATCAGATAGCATAACATCAAATTGGGAATCTTCTTTTAGTTCTGGTCACCTTGTCTACGGGAAGGGCGATATTGATGCCCAGATAGCAGCGTATGGGGAGACTAGTGAGTCTTTTAAAAACGATTAAAATTACAGTATAAGAATCATTTTGGAGTATAGTAATGAAAACTTACCAAGAGCTTGCGGCAGGATTGAAGGAACGGAATTATGCTAGAGAATATGCAAACTACCATTCTCGACCAGATCAGATTGCTCGTCGTTCTGCTCGGAATTCTGCTCGGCGCATTGTCCGCAAAAAAGTAACAGACGAAGAGATTGAAGGTAAGGACGTTCATCATAAAGACAATGACCCGCTAAATAATGATAAAGCAAACCTTTCAGTTGTTACTCAGCACTATAATAGAAGAGAGCCGAGACTAAGGGATAAGGAAGAGGATAATGGATGATCACGATTTTTTAAAAGGGTTTGAGATAGATGATTATGATATGGATCTTGGTTTATCTTTTGTAGATGCCAAACCTAATGACGAAGCCTCGTCCACTGCACAGACCGTAGAAACAATTTCTACAAAAGTTGAAGGTCTTGGTAATCTAGAAGATAAAGTTAATGAAATTCAAACTACGCTTTCGGGAATTAAATCACTTTTAGATTTCGATGAACTGAACATAGAAGGAAAGCTAGATACTCTCTTGGAGCGGGTAAGTAATACCGAATCAACAGATGATGAAATTGCCAGACAGGTTAAAGAAGAAACTACAGAAAAAATGAAAGAGTTGGAGAAGTTAGTTCTACCACTATTGGTCAATTTTATTAAACCAGAGTCTTTGGCACAGGAATATATATACTGGCCTAATAGAAAAGAAATCATTGAGAGACAAATTAAAAGAATTCTATTGATTACGAGAGGTGAATAAAAACATGTCAAGAAAACATCTACAAGAAATTTATGGCGAAGAAGATGAAAGTGAAACTAATGAAGATTCTGATATGACCAATGCTCTAAATAAAAGAATTAAGCAACTCAAAGAAAAGTGGGGCACTGAGTGGGCTGAGCATATCGGAGAAGGCGATGACTCTGGAGAGGAGCCGCAAGAGACAATTGGAGCGAGCGAAATGATCAAGAGGAGCGGGCGCAGCCCGCGAGTAGCGACGAAGGGAAAGACGAATCCGCACCGTGGCTCGACCCTCGATGAATTCCTCGACGAAGAGGGAATCCTCGAAGAAGCGACCGCAAAAGCAGCGAAGAAGGCGATGACTCTGGAGAGGGGAATGGTTAAATGGCATCTTTAGAAGATACATTTAGAATGATGAAAGGTGAAGAGCCAGTAAATAAGCATCGCTTGACGAATGAAGATAAAAATTTTAACGAGAATCGTTCTCGATATAAAAACGTGGGTTCGGGTGGAGGAAAGATCACCAAAAACCTTTTATCATCTATCAATGGAACACTTACTGAAATGCGAGGTGGAGTAGCACCACAACCAAAAAATATTAAAGAGACTCATTTGGATCTTGTAGACAATGCAAAGGTTCTTACTGCTCTTTTAAATTCAATCAAAGATGATCGGTTAGATGAAAGAGTTCTATTGAATGTATCAAAGGATATCCGAAGTCTGACCGAGCATCTTTCAGTTTACCCTGAGTTCGACGATATCATTAAGAGAAGGATTAAGTAATATGGTTAAGTTTGTTATTGTTGGCGTTATTTCGTTTGGAATGCTTATTATTGCCGGTGAGGCAAGATCAGCTAGTTGCATGATCAGTGCAGGTATGGACACTAATGCTGGAAAGGTAATCAAAGATACGACATGCCAAACGGAAACGACTCGCACAACACTAATAAGTGGTCTTGGTCTATTACGGATCGAGAATTCGGGGCACTTGAGCAAGAACTCAAGGAGTTGAGGCACGACTTTAAGAATTTAAAACATATAGTTGATATGTCAGGCACTAGTGAGTTGACAAAAGAAGAAGTTAAAACGATCAGAAATGCATTATCAAAAAATATGCACCATTCAAAAGATCACGCAGGGTCAATTCAGGATATGGAGGTCCGGGTTCGTGAGTTTAATGACGAGTTGATCAAATTGAAGATTAAGATATACACATCATTCTCGGTTATTGGTATATTATTTACTGTAGTTATTTGGCTAGTTGATTTAGCATTTACCGCAATGGATAAAATGAATTGATAATGCAACCAAATGTTCACACAAAAAAAGATTAAACTGGTCTAAATATTGGCGAGATGGTGGGCAGACGTTCTGACACGATCTAGCAAGAAGGGGCTACACGAACCCCCGAGCGTGATAGTGCCCGCATAACAATCAGGGGAAAAGGATGGTATAAAAAAAGATGACGCAAGGAATGAAGAGACGCTATCGCAGAAGAGCGAGGCGTACTCGTGAGTACCCTCAGCATAGAAGCATCATAGGTTATTCTTTTATTGTTCGTTTTTAGTAATCTTTAAACCATCGACCTAACGGTCGATGATGATCCTTCGGATCAGGTTTTATTTTAATTTAACTATAATGATTTTGTATTAAATTAAAGATTCTTATGAGTCTTTAAGAATATGTATAACCCAATAATGCGGATCGTTAAAAAAAAGTTGGCTAGAAATGTTCTAAAATTTAGGCTCATGGGAAACCGTGAGCCTATTTGGCGGCCTAGATCCCACATATCTGGAGGGGTTTTACCCCATATAACGCGAGACTCAATACAGGGGCTCTAGAGCCTTCCTCTGAGACTCAACACAGAGCCCCTAGAAAAGAAAGTCTAATTCCCCTTTAAAATCAGGTACTTAGGGTCGAATTATTTTTCCTCTCCCCGTTGCCCTAGAGGGTATGCTGCGGTATAATTGGCCACGTTGATTGAGGAGAAAAATCATTATGACCAGACTTTCCGTTACTGCCCGTTTTACCACTCTTGCCGATATTCTGCTTGCTGTTGGGGACGATTCTCTAACTGGTGCCGATCGGATCTTGTCGCTTCCGCTCCATCATCGCCCTGCTGCGATCAAGCGAGCCATCGCGACTAACATCCGACTCGCTGCTGCTGTCGATGCTTCCAAGGTTCGGACTGCGCGGGTCGAATTCAAGTCCCTCGTTTTTCCCAAAGCAGCGAAGCGAGTCACTCGTGCTTCTGCCGATCATACTCTTCGGTTGTCTTCTGGTTCTTCCGACTCCAAGTCGATGAGAGCGTTCCTTGCGAACGGTGGTTCTATTGATGTTCTTCCGACTAGAACTTCTGCGGGATTCAAGCGATCCAGTAAGGTCCGCATCTCTGGTGGTTCTGGTGTCAACTCTCTAGACAAGTCGCGACTAGCACACGATAAGATGGTCCGCGCTTCGCGGTCGCTTCGTTAGTCTGTTAGTTCTGAGTTTCTCCTCTTCGTTTCTTTGATTAAAGGTTTTATAATTATGAATTTCCACCCTGATGCACTAACTGCTCCCGAGCGAAACGCTCACGGTCGTTCCGCTGTTCCGGTTAACTTGACTGCTCTTAATCAGCTTGCCAAGTTGTTTGCCACCGAGGATTTGAATGTTATTCATGATCCTTCTGCTCATACTGCGATGTTCAACACAAAAACTCGGACTCTGACTCTTCCGGCTTTTAAGGATATGCCGAAGGTTTGCTATCTTCTCTTCGCGGGTCATGAGGTTGGTCACGCGCTATACACTCCGGTTGATGCGTGGGAAAATCCTTCGATCCCTGCTGCGTATGGTAAGAAGGACGGGTATCGCTCGATTCTGAATGTCACCGAAGACGTTCGTATTGAGAAGCGTGTTAAGCGCAAGTATCCCGGTCTTCGTACCGACTTCAACGAAGGATACAAGCGATTGATTGATGCGGGTTTCTTCGGGGACTCTCTCGCTGATGTTGCTGATAATGGTAACATTGCGGATCGCTTGAATATTCGATTCAAGTGTGGTTCGGATCTTGCTTCGGTGATTCCGTTTCATAATGACGATGAGAAAAGTTTTCTTGATCGCGGTTATGGTCTTGAGTCGTTCGATGAAGCGGTTGCTCTTGCCACCGACATTTATGAATACATGTTGGATACTGAAGACAATCCCGATCAGGATGCTCAGGGTGAGCCTTGCGAAGATGGTGAGCCTGATGAAGATGGTGAGCCTGATGATTCCGATTCGGGTTCCAGCGATGGCATTTCTTCTGATGACGGTGATTCCGATTCTCCTGATGATGATAAATCGTCTGATGATTCGGACGACGAGTCTGATGATTCTTCGGAAACTAATTCGCCTAACGGTGATGACGAGGGTGATGACGAGGGTGATGATGATTCGGCAAGCTCTGGTTCCAATGCTGATGAGGATGACGATGATGGTGATGATTCTTCCGACTTCGATTCAGACGATGATGGCGACGAGGACGGCGACGGCGATGTAACTACGGGGGATGCTGGCAAGAGTGACGCTGCTAATCCTGACTTTGATCCTTCCTCTGAGACGGACGTTGCTAGTCGTGATAACGCAGAGTCGCTTTCGGATTCATTTGGTTCTGCTACTCGTCGCTGCGCGATCCCGTTTGATCGTGTTGATTATACGAAGTATGTTCATGACGAGAAACAAATTCTTGAGGAGTTTGCTAATAAGCAGGAGTATCATCTTAATCGAAACGGTGATGAAAATGTCGCTGCTTTTCAGACTGAGCTTTCGGCTGAGTGTGCGAAGTATGTTTCTTCGGTCAAGCCTGTCGTCTCCTTGATGGCAAAAGAGTTTGATATGAAGAAGGCTGCTGACCAACATCGACGTTCTTCAACTGCTCGTACTGGTGTTATTAACGTCGGCAAACTTCATGCTTACAAGTATGATGAGGATCTTTTCCTTCGCAAGTCAATCGCGCCTGATGCCAAGAATCATGGCATGGTTATGATGCTGGATCTTTCGGGTTCCATGCAGCCTAACATGGCTGGCACTCTGGAGCAGTTGATCAATCTGGTTCTGTTCTGCAAGCGGGTTCAGATTCCGTTTGAAGTGTATGGATTCAATGACACACTTCATTCATTGGCTTCCGTTGACATTCATCAATATAATCATAACGATGTGATGATTGATCATGAGGTATACCTTCGGAAGTTCATCTCTTCTGACTTGAAGGCTGGTATGTTTAAGAAGGCTCTTGAATATATCTTCTTCATGAAGGAATTTTGGGCATCATATTCTTCGTATGGGAATCGGACTAGTAGCGATGGTCATTGGGTTGACAAGTATTACATGAAGCCGTGTGATGCGGATGTCTTGGGTTCAACTCCACTGAACGATGCTATGATTTTGGCTTCTGGTCTTGTCAAGAATTTTCGTGATAAGACTGGTGTTCAGATTTGCAATCTTGTTATTCTGAGCGACGGGGATTCAAATCCCCTTTACTATCGGGCTGACCATCAAGGGAATGACATACCGATACGAACCGGCCTTACTGATTATAAGTCGGATACGTTTCTTTATGATGAAGCGACTCGTAAAACCGAAAAGGCGGAGGGTCGTCGTTATGATCGCAAGCATCAGACTGCTTTCGTTCTTGAAGGTCTGAAGGCTCGCACGGATGCTCGCATCGTAGGGTTCTTCGTTCTTCCCGAGAATGGTCGAACTGCCAAGCAAGAGCTTGGTGGTCTGATGGGCAAAGATGCTCGCGACGATGCGTATGAGGTTCTGAAGAAGGACGGTGCTGTTGTCACTGGTTGTCGTGGTTATGATGTTCGCTTCGCTATTCGTGGCGGCTCTTCTCTGAAGATTGATGATGGCAATGCGCTTGATTCAGTTGCCGATGGTGCAAAGGTTGCACAGATTCGCACGGCATTCAAGAAGGGTTCCAAGGGCAAGATCAAGTCCCGAGTTCTGCTCAAGAAGTTTATTGAGACTATCGCTTAGTAAACTTTGTTTCACTCAATGTTAGTTTGTATTTCAAATAAAAAAAAGAGGTAATGTTTAATATGTCTAATCGTCAAGGTCGTGCTACTATTGCGGACAAGAATGCTTTCATCGCTATTGCGACGAAGGAATTCGGATCGACCATTACGCGAACGCAGGTTATGTCAATCTGCGCGGATAACGATCTTCCCACCCCTACTTGGTTGATGGGTGGTAAGTTTGCTGCTGGTCGCGGACTCTATTCGGTCCCGGCTCCATTTGAGGGTGGTTCTGCTGGTCCTGCTGTTAAGCGGGTAGCCAAGAAGAAGGTATCCAAGAAGGTTGCTACTCCGGTTACTGATGCAGAAGTTTCTGCACCGGCTGCTGCTTCTTCGGTTCGGACTCAGTTGCTTAACAGTCTGGTTCCGGCGAAGTCTAAGAACTTCGTTCCCTTTGGTTCTTTCGCTGATTGGCATACGATCATTTCTTCGGAAATGTTCTACCCGATGTTCATCACTGGTCTTTCCGGTAACGGTAAGACGTTCGGTGTTGAGCAGGCATGTGCCAAGGCTGGTCGTGAATGCATTCGCGTCAACCTTACTATTGAAACCGATGAGGATGATTTGATCGGCGGCTTTCGATTGATTGACGGGCAGACCGTTTATCAGAAGGGTCCGGTGACGGAAGCAATGGAGCGTGGTGCTGTTTTGCTTCTCGACGAAATTGATCTTGCTTCTAATAAGATCATGTGCCTCCAGCCGGTGCTTGAAGGCAAGCCTCTCTTTCTCAAAAAGATTGGTGAAGTGGTTGAGCCTGCTCCGGGTTTCAACATTGTTGCTACTGCAAACACTAAGGGTAAGGGTGATGAGGCTGGTCGCTTCATCGGAACTAACGTACTGAACGAAGCGTTCCTTGAGCGGTTCCCGATTACGTTTGAACAATCCTATCCTTCGATGACTGTTGAGAAGAAGATCGTTGCGAAGGAACTCAAGATTCTCGGTGTCGAGGATAATGAGTTTGCTGGTCTGCTTGTTAGTTGGGCAGACACCATTCGTAAGACGTTCTTCGATGGTGGGGTTGACGAGATCATTGCGACTCGTCGATTGATTCACATTGCCAAGGCGTTCTCGATCTTCGGTGATCGTCTCAAGGCAGTCGAGCTTTGTGTTGCTCGGTTCGATGAGGAAACGAAGGAATCGTTTGTTGATCTTTATAAGAAGATTGATGCCGATGCTAAGTCTCCTGCTGATGATACTGTAGAGGAGGTTGCTGGTAACGATGACCGCGTTAAGACGGATCTGGTTCCTTTCTAATATAAGGAATTATATTCATGTGTGAGTGGGCTGGTAGCTCAGTGGTTAGAGCCCCCGGCTCATAACCGGATGGTCGTGGGTTCGAGTCCCACCCAGCCCACCACTCATTCAGTTTCATTTTACTATCACGTTCAGGAAAGTTGTTATGTCAAGTACAGAAGTAGTTCTCGATGGTCATGGTTATAATTATATGGAAGATGTTCCAAAGAAAGGGATCAGTGGTAAGCTAGTTGAATCTGTTTCGATTAGCCGTCCTTATGTAGACGGACCTCCCTCTAGTCATGTCCCGATGCATGTAGGCAAACCGGCGGAACGGGCACATTTCTTTCTGAAGTTTGTGAAACGAAAGTCAACTGGTCGCAACTTTGATGTTTTCACATTTGTGGATGAAGCAGGTAATGTTTTCGTTAGTTTTAGTGAAGATATTCAAAGCGAGCAGGATACGCCTTTGGCACAAGGTTGTTGTTATATTGCGACGGCAACGATCAAGCGTCATGCCGAAGACACATATAATCCCGGTAACATCAAACAAAATCACATCAACCGAGTCAAGGTTCTGAAGACCATTGGGCTCAAGGGAGACTTTTAAAACATGAAAGTTAAACTAAAAGGTAAAACGAGACACGGCAAGAATCGTGTCAGTCAACATGGCGATCTTTGGAAAGTGGGTCGGATTGTTGATGGGGAACTTGGTAAAGGTTTCGTTCGTTCATCAAATGCCCCCGGTCCTTGGTTGTGGCTGGAATCTATTAACTGTAAATGTTCCACTTGCGAAAAGTGGGGGCAAGATGGTCGTTGGGTATCGGAACGTATGGATGATAATTTTAATGTAATTGAGGAGATTGAATGATGGGATTTACACTAACACTTGATGCGTTTGATATTGCTTCGGAATTGGTTTTGGACCAGATTCAAATTGACCTAGATAGTATACAAGGCGATGTTGATAGGGATCTTGTTGATCATGTGGTAGCAAGTGCTATTGCACAATTGGAAGGTGAATTGTTTCTAGTTGATGAAAACGAGGGGAGTTTTGATGGGTCGTCTTGAAAAAGGTTTGATGTTTTTTAATTTATCACTGGCTGCGATCTTGTTCGTAGTAAACATTACACGATAAGGATAATATGATGAAGAAAAATTTGATTGAAGAGATTTTGTCGCCGTTAGGTGTCGTGTTGGATAATCTAAAAGATCCTGATGACATTGCTCACTTGAAACTGTCTATTAATAAGGTCCGAGTTGATTTGTCTGATTTTCTCGGTGACGTGTTTGAGCCTGACGATTCATACTATGACGATCCCGCCTTCATGGCAGGCCTTGATGATGATAATGACGATGAGTGGGTCAGTGCGGATGATGAAAACTGGATGAAGGGTCCGTCATGAATGATTGATACCACGCACCCGTAGCTCAGTTGGATAGAGCAACTGCCTTCTAAGCAGTAGGTCATAGGTTCAAGTCCTATCGGGTGTGCCATGTGGACCCCTAGCTCAATTGGTAGAGCAAAAGGCTTTTAACCTTTAGGTTCTGAGTTCGAGTCTCAGGGGGTTCACCATTTTTTAATTTAATATGGAGATGATTGATGAAAACTGGAATAATTGCTTCGTGTTGGGATCTGCTTCATCCGGGTCATGTGTGTGCTTTGAGATATGCGAGCGAGCGGTGTGATCATTTGATCGCTGCCTTTCACACATTTCCAGCACATAAGAACGTGGTCGTACAATTGGTTTCCGAAAGATTTTTACAATTGCAAGCCTGCAAGTATGTAGATGAAATTGTAGTATATCAACATGAGCATGAACTTGAAACATTGTTAATAGCTCTAGCGCCGAGTGTTCGTTTCTTAGGCGAAGACTATAAAGATCGAAATGATTTTACGGGTAGCGATTTGGATATTGATATTGAAATTATTCCAAGGGGTCATGGGTGGAGTAGTTCTGAATTGAAACATCGAATATCTAAGTTCAATAGCTAACATGATTATCGGAGGGATACCGAAGCGGTTAAACGGGGCAGACTGTAAATCTGCTGGCATAATGCCTACGGAGGTTCAAATCCTCCTCCCTCCACCATTTTTAATGCCTTCTTAGCTCAGTGGTAGAGCAGCTCACTTGTAATGAGCAGGTCATCCGTTCAAGTCGGATAGAAGGCTCCATTTTTTAATTTGATAAGGATAATGATTATGAGAAAAAAAATAACTTCTAAGAAGAAATACGGAAACCAACTTGGGGTCCGTTCCGAGCATATTCGTTTAAATTGGCAAGACGATTCTTGGAAGGATCTTTTGCCCGAGGATCTCATATATCTAAATCGTAAAGAACGTAGATTTTTGGCGGCGAAAAAACGGAAGGAAGATCGAAAGAATAAATGAATATGTTATGTCGGATTGGCGGAATTGGTATACGCAGGAGACTTAAAATCTCCCGACCATATGGTCTTGCGGGTTCGATTCCCGCATCCGACACCACGGGGATTAGCTCAGTCTGGTAGAGTGTCTGCTTTGGGAGCAGAAAGCCGCAGGTTCAAATCCTGCATCCCCGACCATTTATTAAAAGGACAGTAATGAGTCTAAGCAAAGAAAATATAAACGGACGGAAAGCAGTCCGAACGCTTATTAAACAATCGGAATGGTCTGGTCATATACCCGCCTTTCCTATTACAGTTGCATTTAAGCCCAAGAAATCTATGGAAGGGTGTTGGGCAACAACAGAACTCAAAGGAAAAGGGAAAACTCAGTATATCGAAATTGCATTCGATGAAGTTTACATGACTACTCCACATGGTCGAGATTTGTGTATGGTAATTGCTATTCATGAACTTGCCCATGCAATCACATGGAGCGGGAATGTAAAAGTCGAAGAAGCCAAGTCATTTAAATATGGCGACCACGGTCCTGAGTTTGGTATAGTTTATGCTCAGCTTTGGTCCGATTTGATAGACGGCAAAAGCCCGGAGGGTCTAGATGATAACGAAGATTGAAAATGCATTGAATCGTAATCAATTAGAAATTCTTTTAAATATGGCTAAAGATATTCCACGGAAACGTGTTCATGGCGATGAGGAAGCTCGTAGGCAGAAGAATACTGTATTTGATAATTCTACCTGGCCGGGGTCGCATCATGTTAGTGTAATAGATCGCGCTTTCATTAAAGAAACTATTTGGTCTTCCGATGCTGGAAATAATCTATCTGCGACCACTGCTGAAAAAGTTACATGCGGTGAGTTTAATCCAATATTTAATACAGTAGCTCGATATGATCAAGATGATTATTACGATTGGCATCTCGACCTTTTAAGTACAGGTCATGGTACTGTAGTTAATATTGCTTTTACTATATTCTTAAATGATCCATGCGAATATGATGGCGGTGAGTTTGAAATTAAACATGAGCATGGAGTGAGTTTATTTAAGGAACCAGCCGGAACAATTTTGTTTTATCCTACAGGATATCTTCATCGGGTTAATACTATTACTTCAGGTCATCGGTTTGTTTCTTTAGGGCTTCTTGATTGCTTAGTGTCTTCGCCTCAAGATCGTTATATTTTAACTGAAATGTCTGATTGTATTTCATCACTCAATGACATTTCTCAATCTCTGGATAATACCGCAACCGATACGACGATCCTTGATGATATAAATCATCGACTACATGCTATTCAAATGAGACTGACTAGTAGATATTCAAATCGCTAAATAGTTTTGTGAGGCTGTGGGAGGATTTATTTGGGACGCAAAAACAGAAGACTCAAGGTACGGCAAGCGGAACAACACCTACAACTAGTAGAGGAGAGTGCTGCAATTGCGCGGAAACAAGAAAAACCTGTAATCATAAAACCGCGCAATCTTAAACAACAATACATGTTAAGTCTTTTGGAGAATCCAAATAAACATATTACATTTGCAACAGGACCGGCTGGTACAGGAAAGACCCTACTCAGTACGCTCCATGCAATTCGTAGTCTAAAGGAAGGAAGCGTAAGAAAACTTGTTATTACCCGCCCAGCAGTAAGTGTTGATGAGCAGCACGGATTTTTGCCGGGAACAATGGTCGAGAAGATGAGCCCGTGGACCAGACCTATGTTTGATGTCTTTGAGGAGTATTACTCTTCGGGTGAATTGAGTTATATGATTAAAGAGAACATAATAGAAATCGCTCCGCTTGCATACATGCGCGGGCGAACATTCAAACACTCTATAATCATTGCCGACGAGATGCAGAATGCAACTGATAACCAAATGAAAATGTTGTTGACTCGCATCGGGGATAATAGTAAACTTATAGTTACAGGAGATTTAGACCAGCATGATCGCGGCTATCAGGATAATGGACTAAAGAAGTTCACTGATAGGCTCGCAAAAAAGAATAGTAAAATGATAGGAACTGTTGAATTCTCAAAGTCTGAGATTGAGCGACATCCTGTAGTTACAGAAGTTTTGAGTCTGTACGCAATGTTCGGTTAAGAGGAATAATTTTGTTATGAAGAATATTGAAGATACTCTTAGTGATCTGTTTGAGAAGCGCGAGCGAGCCAATGATTTGTATGGTCAACTAGAACACTCGCTCGCGCTTCAAGAACTGTGCCCTATTGCATTCGAGCGCGGAACATGTTCGGCTGGATGGAAAACTAACGAAGCTCGCGAGCCGATCTTTCAGATTTCACGATCAGACGATTCGACTATCACGTTTTCGTTTGATGATGTTTCAGACTTCTTCAAATTGCAAGAGGCATCTAGGCGAGGCATAACAGGCAATCGGTTTCAACACATCCGATATCCGACTCCACAAATGAATGGTCCTATCGGGCAAGCACTTGTAAAATTCATGAGACTCCGAAGACGAAGAGGTGTTGTTGATGGTTGATTCCGTGGTTAGATTCTTGACAGATACTCCTGCTCCGTTGATCATTACGGGGGTTCTGTATGGGTTTCAGACGATTGCTTATATAAGACAAGGTGAGATGGGAATGGCAATCACCTTTGGTGCATATGCAATTGCCAATATTGGTTTTGTTCTTGATTTTGTAAAGAGGTTCAATTAAAATGAATTGTGATATTTGCGGAGGGATTGTGAGTCATAAAGAAGATGCTACCATTTTGGAGTCTCTTGTATACAAAAGACCATCAACCATTTTTCTCGCATCAGCGCGGCACATCCGATGCAGCCCATCACGCGCACAATATATTGTGCATGAAAAGTTTGATGCTATTATTGATCAGCGGCAGGCGTATGATAAGAGATGCCTTCCTGCTCACATGAGAGAAGCCGGAGAAACTCTTTGGACTAAAGCGTGGGAGAAGTTACAAGATGATGAGGAGCTGTTTTAATGCGAGGATATGGTCAGCTTGAAGTTTATAAAATGTATGATGATGTTTCAATGCCAAAGATGGCAACGGCTGGATCAGCATGTTTTGATTTTGAATCTTATTTAATTGAGGGTCAAGAATTAAAAGCCAATGATTGTCTCTTTAAACATAATATAGTAAAAGACGGCAAGGTGATTATTGCTCCATTGGGAAGGATGTTAATTCCTACTGGGCTGATTGCCGACATTCCCCAAAACCATTCTCTCAGAATTCACCCCCGATCTGGACTGGCTTTCAAAAGGGGCTTGGCTCTGGCTAACCAAGAAGGCATTATAGATGATGATTATAAGGAAGAGATTTTTATTGCTGTAATAAATTTGTCCGGTGAACATCAGACCATCACAAACCACATGCGTATTGCACAGGGTGAATTGGTTGCTCATCAAATGTATCGAATCATAGAAACCTCCAAAAAACCCGCCCGCACGACTGATCGTAGCGGTGGATTTGGATCTACTGGATAATATTTTTGACGATGATAAAAATCGGTCATATATATTATATGAATGTGTTCCCGTAAGGGGTTGATAAGAACCAAATATAATTATATTATTATATTTAATGAGGAGAATTGAATTGAAATTAGAAGTATCTATGGAGGAGATGAGAAAGAAAAAGATTTTCATCGGCACTCCAATGTATGGTGGTCAGTGTCATGGTATGTACACTAAGGCAACAAACGATCTTGCTGCGATGTGTGCCAGTATGGGAATTGAACTTCGGTTCTTTTATTTGTTTAACGAGAGCTTAATCACTAGAGCAAGGAATTATATTTGCGATGAGTTTATGCGATCTGGATTTAGTCATTTGGTATTCTTGGATAGTGACATCGGGTTTAATCCTCATGACGTTCTCGCGATGGTAGCACTTGCAGATGAGGATTCCGATAAGGATATTGTCTGTGGTCCGTATCCTAAGAAGTGTATTGCATGGGAACGCATTGCTGCCGCTGTTGAATATGGCATCCCGCCAGATGGCAATCCTGCTTCACTTGAGCAGTATGTTGGAGACTTTGTTTTCAATCCCGTTGGTGGCGCACAAAAGATGGCTATCGGAGAACCTGTAGAGGTGCTTGAAGGTGGCACTGGGTTTATGTGTATTCAGCGTAAGGTATTTGAAAAGTATGCTGAAGAGTATAAAGAAATTGCTAGTTATCTTCCTGACCACAATCGTTCGGAACACTTCGATGGGTCGCGTGAGATCACAGCATTCTTCGATACAATCATTGATCCTCAGTCTAGGCGGTATCTTTCAGAAGACTATATGTTCTGTCAGTGGTCGCGAAAGATTGGCTTCAAGGTTTGGATGTGTCCGTGGATGCAACTACAGCATATCGGTTCTTATGTCTTTGCTGGAAACCTTCCTGCAATCGCACAACTTCCTAACGCATCGCATGGTGGTGTCGTAGATAAGCCTGTTGCGAAGATGGCTGGATCTGGTAAACCTTTAGCAATTCAGCCACCAAAGATTCAGCCTCCGCAAGAGCCAATTCCATTCCCCAAGATGAATCAAGATCAATTAAAGACTCGGGCCGAGCGTAGGCGATCCGAGGCTGAAGAACGACGAAAGAAACGAAAGGAAAAGAAAGCTAAGAAGTGATATGTGGAAATATAATGAATTAGATAATTTGAAAAAAGTGGAAGAGTACATTGAAAAAACATATAACCAACATTATGTTGGGGCTGATGACAATGGTACTCAAATTCAAGATTTGTTAAATTCAATCGGTGTTGCGGAGCATTTCTGTCAAGGGAATGCTATGAAGTACATTGCTCGTTATGGAAGGAAGAAGGGTAAGAACAAACTCGACTTATTGAAGGCAATGCATTATACTTTATTGTTGATGCATTTTAGTGAACTTAATGATGGAGAAAATGATAATGAAGATCAGTGAAGATACACTTTCTATTCTTAATAACTTTTCGTCAATTCAGGGATCTATTGTAATTAATCCGGGGTCGGATATTTTTACAATCTCTGCTGGCAAAAACATTCTGGCTAAGGCTACTGTAGACGAAGCCTTCCCAAAGGATTTTGGTATTTATGAACTGAGCCAGTTTCTTAGTGCTATTAGTCTTTTGGAAGATCCTGCATTTGAATTTGATAATGATTATGTGGACGTGAGTTCTGGCAAGCAGAAGATTCGGTATGGTTATACTGATCCCACTCTGATCCAAACCGCTCCCCAGAATAATATTACTTTGCCGAGTGCGGATCTTGAGTTTATTTTGACTCATGAGAACCTCAAGTCAATTAGGAAGGCAGCAGGTGTTTTGAATCTCCCTCATGTGAGTATTCAGACTAATCCATTTGTTGCTAATGTTTCGGATAAGACGAAAGGATCTTCAAATAGTTTTGATATCGACCTCAAGGCAGACAATATTGAATTTGATGAAGATTTCTGTGCCACCTTTATTGTGGATAATCTGAAGCTGTTTCCGGGGGATTATGATGTCAAGATTTCTGGTCAAGGAATCGGTCAATTTACTCATAGGGATATTCAATTGGAATACTGGATCTCTAGTGAATCTGCGTATTCTACAGTTACCACTGGCTAGATAAAATATAAAAGAGGAATAATTATATTATGGAACTTCGTGATGATTTTATTTGGTGTCAAAAGTATCGACCCCGAACTATTGAGGATTGTATTCTACCGAGAGGTCTGAAGGATACATTCCTTGAGTTCGTTTCTAATGGTGATATTCCGAACCTTCTTCTTTCAGGGACCGCAGGTACAGGCAAGACTACTGTTGCCCGCGCTCTCTGTGAGGAGTTGGGTGTGGATTATATCATCATTAATGGAAGTGAAAGCGGAAACATCGACACGCTTCGCAATGATGTAAGGAGCTTTGCGTCCGGTGTTTCCATCACTTCCACTGGCAAGCGGAAGATTGTCATTCTCGATGAGGCTGACTATCTTAATCCACAATCGACACAACCTGCACTTCGTGGGTTTATTGAAGAGTTCTCTAAGAACTGTGGATTTATCTTTACTTGTAATTTCAAAAATCGTATCATTGAACCGATTCATAGTCGGTGTAGTGTTATTGATTTTCGCTTTTCCAAGAAGGATCGCCCGAAGCTCGCAATGAGTTTGCTCAAGCGAGTGATTGAGATTCTCGGTAAGGAATCAGTCAAGTATAATGAAAAGGTTCTGGTTGAACTGATTACTAAACACTTTCCTGATTTTCGCCGAGTGATCAATGAGTTGCAGCGATACTCTGTGTCTGGTGAGATTGATGCGGGTATTCTCACGACTATCACGGAGCAGTCGATCAAACAGCTCATGCAGTCTTTGAAGGATAAAAACTTTAAGAACATGCGTAGTTGGGTGGTTGATAATCTCGATAATGACCCATCACGAATTTATCGTTTGGTTTATGATGGATTGTATGGGCATGTTAAGCCGCAGAGCATTCCGCAGGCAGTTCTTCTGATTGGGGATTATCAGTATAAAGCAGCTTTTGTGGCTGATGCAGAAATAAATTTGGTAGCATGTTTAACTGAACTAATGAAAGAATTGGAGTACAAGTAATGGACATTTCGACAAATCTTTCCACTGTTAGTAGAGACAGTGGATTCTATATCGTTGACTTTGAAAGCGTAGAGTTTGACTTGGAGCCGAGTGCAAAGGTCTTCGGGCCCTTTCTAACACTAGAAGCCTCGGCTCGATTTGCTAAGTATCTTGAATCTGGATATTCAGCCGAGAGTGGAATGCTTTTTACTAAAGAAGAGGATGATGACTAATGGCTAAACTGGGAGATTTTCTGACTGCTATTAACATTAGCAAGAAGAATTTAATGGATGAAGATCCCCTAACAGAAAATGAGTATGTACCCTTTGTAGTAAATCGTAGTTTGTCATATTTTCAGGATACAGTGCTTCATGCAAATGAAGTTAACCTTCGGGGACACCTCGACAGCCGTTTGCAGAATGACTATCTGCTAAATACTATTAGAAAGAAGAAGCGGTTTTCGAGATGGTTGAAGCCTGAAAAAAATGAAGACATTGATGCGATCAAAGAGTATTATTCTTGTAACTTTAGAAAGGCTCATGAAATTGCCAAAGTGTTGACGGGCGACCAGCTATCTCTTATTCATAAACGATTGAAACGAGGTGGTCTTCAAAATGGAAAGCGATCAAAGAGGCAGAGACAATGATAAGTCTGTTCCAGTTGACTTAGATTCATTGGCAGAAGTTGAATTAGCAGATGATGAAGATTTTCTGAAGATTCGAGAAACACTCACTCGTATTGGCATTGCTAGTCGTAAAGAAAAGGCTTTATTCCAATCCTGTCATATACTACATAAACGCGGCAAGTATTACATTGTACATTTCAAAGAGCTTTTTGCTCTAGACGGAAAAGCGTCTAATTTTAATGAGAATGATCTTGGTCGCAGAAATACCATCGTGAATCTCTTGGCTGAGTGGGGGTTATTGAGTTTAGTTGACGTAAATAAGAGTGCCGAACCTTTGGTTCCTCTGGGTCAGATAAAGATAATTACTCATAAAGACAAGAACGATTGGGATTTAATTGCTAAATACAATATCGGAAATAAAACTCAATAGGAGATTTATATGAATTCGGTAGAAAATCTCACCGAAGCTAGTCTTAATAGAATTTATCAAAAAACGAAGAACCATGCTGTTGGTGCGGTCACTGCCTTTCGGGGTGACAAAACCAAGGCAGAGAATAAGGCAAATAACAAAAAGGTTCTCGCGTATTTAATGAATGCTGGCTACTCGGTCATTAAGGTGAAGGGTAGTTATCTTGAAAACTATGGTAGCGAGACTCAAAAGGAAGTTGGAGAAGAATCCTTTTTCGTCGCAAACTACAAGATCGACGGCGATGATGGTGGTCAGCTTGAACGTGATTTGATTAAGCTGGGTCGCCTTTATGATCAAGACAGTATATTGAGTGTTCCGTTTGAAAAGAAGGGATACCTTTACGGAACATCAAAACGAGAC
>Ga0209632_10001211_pt1 | contig 26492 bp, 24 predicted proteins | sample COG_10_FD_184754 | JGI IMG/M metagenome (GOLD analysis project Ga0209632, IMG submission 184754) | Pelagic Microbial community sample from North Sea - COGITO 998_met_10 (SPAdes) (version 2) | ecosystem: Environmental > Aquatic > Marine > Neritic zone/Coastal water | place: Helgoland, sampling... | reverse complement strand
TCAGCCGGTGTTAAAGCAACTTAAAGATTAACCCTAAAATATAAGATATAATGCAACGTCTATCTGTAAATAGAGACGATCCTCTTTACACATATGCGATTTCGTTCATGGAACGTGCGTGGAAAGTAAAAGGGTTTTTTCCGGGGGCTCAGCCAGTGTCTATAGAATACAGACACTTTGATATATTGAGTTCAAACGAGTATCTCGTGTGTGAAAAAACTGACGGTTTACGATTCATGTTATTGGCCTTCATGTACAATAACAAAAAGACGTGCGTTTTGGTTAATAGGGCACTCGACGTCTACACATGCCCTTTAAATTTTCGTAAACCTATATACGACGGAACCATAATCGAAGGTGAATTGTATAAAGATACGTTCATGGCATACGATTGTATGATGGTTCGAGGTTCAAAAATTGGAGAAAATGATATGATCGATCGATTAAAACATATGGAAGAACTACAAAAAATGTTAACCGTGCTAAAATACGATCCCATAAAATTCAAAATTAAAACGTTCCATGTTATGGCAGAATTTGAAAAGTTCATGAACGAATATTTACCAACGGTTGAACAAGAAATTGATGGATTGATTTTCACACCTGTTAAAGATCCAGTTCAAAAGGGTACACACGAAACCATGTTCAAATGGAAACCTAAAGATAAAAACACGATCGATTTTCAATTTAAACGAAAGGGTGATCTATGGAAACTGTACGTACAAGAAAGGGGAAAACTTATGTTTGAATCCGAGATCCACACGTATCAAGTTCCCGAACATATAGATGTTCAAGAAGATTCCATTATCGAGTGTCAATACATGTTGAATGATAGTCCAATGTGGTGGAAGCCTATTATGCGGAGGTATGATAAAACCTTTCCGAATAGTAGGAGAACTTTTTATAGGACACTGGTCAACATAAAAGAAGGTATAATTATGAGCGACTTTTTAAAATGTACATGAGTACATGATGTGGTGCCTTTTCTTTGAAGTCGAGTTTAGTAACGATTTCATCATCTTGCATGAACCAATTATCAGATAGTTTAATCATAGAATTGTAATGACCACCAAACTGACTTCCATGATGCAAAATACTCCCACAAAGTTCGTAATTATTTATTTCATCTGCCACAACGTCTACCTTTTTGTCGAATGAAATAAATAACACCTTAGGATACTCCGATATAACATCACGCGTCGTCGATACGTTATGTACAACCCCAGCGTTATCTACGTAATTATCAAGAACATTCCATTTTTCAGAGGTTGACATCATTTCACTCACTTTAGGCTTATCTCCATTAAGAAGTAAAACAGAAAATGGTTCGTCTAGTGTCGTGGTTCCCGAGGGGCATATAGTAGTTTGCGTTTTTTTACCGTACACGAGCGTTTTTGTAAACGGGTACGTTTGCTCGAGTATGTCGATTATACAAAATAGAGCATCTTGAGAGTCGTGTGGGTACAGGGATTTGAATCTGGGAAATTTCTCTTGAAACGTGTGAAGTAAAGGTTCAATGTTAATTTTAAGAAAGTTTTCTTTATTGAAATAAATACCTACAAGTTCTTTATAGAGTTTAGTGAATGTGCATTCTTTTTCATAATTATTTCGTAAAATATGTGAGGAGAGATCGTGTATTCTCAACACACATTGTAGAGCTGAGTTAAAATAACACGTGTTTCCATTATTATAGAAACCGTGCATTACTTTGTATATAGTTTAATCTTTAAATTATCATATTACTTTGCGTTTCCTAAAATACTAATAACGTCTTTCACTTTATGGAGTATGTTGAACAGCTCATCCTTGGTTTGAACTCTACTGGGATCGACAATTTCCAGTTCGATCTGGTAGGTGACAGGATCTTCCGCGTCCATATCATGCATGTCTCCCGTACACTTAGTCATATCGATAGAAAGATTCTTACGAATAAACGATACGCGTGTCTTTGTCTTCTTCTTGTCCATCTCACGATCTTGGAGATCTTGAATGGGTAATTCCTTAGAAATACTTATACGTAAATCATAAGGTGAATTTTTGAGCCTTTTGAAATCTTCATTCTTCACACGCTCTTTTTTTATGATGGTTTCATCACCCGTATTATCATCTACGGTGATTCGAGTGTTGTCGCGTTCTCTATAAAATACCTCTTGATCGGACAATACAACTTGTTCCCATTGATTATACTTTTGGAGACCGGTCATGACTTTATCAAAGTTATCTTTACCGACATTTGTGTCGAACATTTTTCCGTTAAATTTTCCGAGACGCATTTCTATTTCGACGTGCTCATCATTTTTGTGATTTTCAATTTGGTCGTGAATTTTGTCGAATACCTTGTGGATATCCATTTCTTTATTAAAAAGTACTATTTCTCTAAATGACTTAGGTTTTAATCCATCTCATCTATGACGGGACCCTTTTCTTCGGACTGCATAATCGGATCTACAAATTCCCTAAACTCTTTCTGTTGGTGTTCAATTTCATCTATTTCCGCGGATCTATTGTTATCTATCCACGCTATAGCTTCATTAACCTTTTCTTCTACACGCGCTTTATCTTCATCGCCTAGCTTATCTATCATACTCTTGACTCCAAAGACGTTAGCCTCAAAGTTATTGATCGCTTCCACCTTCGCTCTATACTTATCATCTTCATCCTTGTACTTTTCTGCGTCATTAACCATACGCTCGATATCATCTTTCGAAAGGCGACCCTTATCATTGGTGATGACGATCTTTTCACTCTTACCCGACGCTTTATCTTCCGCGGTGACGTTTAGAATTCCATTCGCGTCGATGTCGAACGCTACGTTAATCTGTGGAACACCCCTGGGCGCGGAAGGAATACCACCCAAATCGAATTTACCGAGTAAATGGTTATCTTGCGCACGAGCGCGTTCACCTTCGTATACTTGGATAGTGACGGATGTTTGGTTATCAGAATATGTTGAAAAAATCTGTTCCTTCTTAGTTGGAATTGTGGTATTCCTATCCACAATTTTAGTCATGACACCTCCCGAGGTTTCCAGACCTAGGGAAACGGGTGCGACATCGAGTAGTAGAAGATCTTGAACGGTGCTGTTATCGACACCGGAAAGAATAGCCGCTTGTACGGCAGCTCCGTAAGCTACAGCTTCATCTGGGTTGATTGATTTATTAAGTTCTTTACCATTAAAAAAACTGGAAAGCATCTGTTGAATTTTGGGAATCCGTGTAGAACCTCCTACGAGTACTACTTCATCAACCTTAGACTTATCCACTTTAGAATCGCGAAGGACTTGTTCCACGGGTTGCATACACTTTCGGAAAAGATCTATGTTCAGTTCTTCGAAACGAGCGCGAGTTATGGACGTGTAAAAATCTATACCATCATACAATGAATCAATTTCAATAGTCGTTTGAGCTGTAGATGAGAGAGTACGCTTCGCACGCTCACACGCGGTTCTAAGCCTACGTAAAGCTCTGGGGTTTCCGGAAAAATCTTTCTTATGCTTACGCTTAAATTCATCTAGGAAATGGCGCAAAAGACGCGCATCGAAATCTTCACCACCGAGATGTGTATCGCCGGCGGTAGCTTTGACTTCGAAAATACCATCTTCTATGTTAAGAAGTGATACATCAAACGTACCTCCTCCGAGGTCGAATATGAGAACGTTCGTATCGTCATTCTTATTTTTATCCAACCCATACGCTATAGCAGCGGCTGTGGGCTCGTTAATAATACGAAGACAATTCAGACCCGCGATGACCATCGCATCTTTCGTAGCCTGACGCTGTGAATCATTAAAATAGGCTGGAACTGTCACCACAGCATCTTTAACATCCGTTCCCATGTACATTTCGGCGATCTCCTTCATTTTCACCAAAACCATAGAAGAGATTTCTTCAGGTTCAAAACGTTTCTTATCACCCTTGAAATCAACCTCGATGATGGGTTTATCACCTTGACCGGAAACAACCTTAAACGGCCAATCTTTGATATCTTCCTGAACTTTGGAATCTGAAAATTTACGACCAATGAGACGTTTCGCGTCGAAAACGGTGTTCGTCGGATTCATAGCTGTTTGATTTTTAGCTGAATCACCTACCAGGCGCTCACTGTCCGTAAACGCGACATAGGATGGAGTCGTCCGATTACCTTGATCATTCGCGATGATTTCGACGCGATCATTTTGCCAGACGCCGACACAAGAATACGTTGTTCCAAGATCAATACCAATTGCTTTAGACATTTATGTATCTTACACGAATGAATTCTCTAAATATTTTGCTACTATACTATAAGCGACGATGAACAAAAATTTTATCATCATATTATTTTTCGCCATGATCATCGTCGGTGTTGTTATATACACCAACTCTAAAGATGAAAAAGATTCAGGGGATGATAAACCCGAGACCCTCTCATTTGAAGTCGTAGGTATAACGGTATCCAAGACTGAGAATTACAAACCCTGGTTTACGGAAAGGTATACAGCGGATGAATACGTAGCTATGTCGCAAGGAGCCAAGTTCACGTATACATTCAGAATAAACGGAGGCGTTGATCTACTCCAAAATCTTAGTATTACACGTAAACGTGCGGATGGAGGTTCCGATCAAATTGAAGAAGTACCAGAATCTGATTGGATGCAATCGGAACCTGATAACCTCAAGGATATCAATGTAGATTTTTCAGTACAAACGGGTGAAAACGCTAAAGGTGAACACGAGTTTTCTATAAACTACACGACACCGGATGATAATGTGACTAGAAATAGACCTCATACAATTAATATTACAGAAAATCTATTATCTGTAAAATTGGAGAGTGGAGGGTCAGAAGAATTAGAAATGGTTCCCGTAGAAACGGGTGGTATAAACGTTGCCTTTTCAGCAGAAAGGGAAGAAATATATATTTATGATTCTGAAAAAGTTGTAAATTTTAATGCACAGGGTCCCGTGTATATGTCACCCGTAGAGGGTACAAATGGTAAAGGTTTTAAACTAGAAGGTGTTACGGGTATACCCGATACACTTTATAGAGTAAAATATAGAGGAGGATATTTATTGGCACTTTCTGAAAATGCTAATTTTACAGATACCGAATATTTAAGCACAGATAAATCTAAAAAGAAGTTTACGGATGGTGAATTAAACAATAAATTATTCTATATAACAGCAGATGCAAATTCGGCGACCGCTGCGGAAAATTTTTTTTTTGAATTAGCTGAAAATGTGGGAAGTTCTGGTTCTACAATTTCAAATGGTAGAGAAGAAATTTTTAGCACCCCTGGTACATATACTTGGGTAGCCCCCACTGGTGTTACCAGTGTTTGTGTGGTATGTGTAGGTGGTGGGGGGGCTTCTGGTAAGGGGCGCAATTGGTTTGGAACTGGTGGGGCTGGGGGTGGACTCGCATATAAAAATGACATAACTGTTGTTCCTGGAAATTCGTACAGTGTTTCAGTAGGAGCTGGTGGGGCCGGTTACAATGGACAAGGTTTACCTGGGTCAATATCTTCTTCAAATGGTGGTAATTCTGTTTTCCGCTGGGGCGATGGATGGCCCAGCGGGGCGTGTTTTGCATCTGGGGGGCAACATGGTGGTGGTCCCGGAAAAGGTTATGAGGTCCTTGAAAACCTTCCTACAGGTGGGGGTCCGGAGGGTACGTACGACGGTGGAGGGACTGGTGGGACATGTCAAGGTAGATGGTCATCGCCACCTAACTATATATCATCAGGAGGGGGGGGTGCCGGTGGGTACAGTGGTGCGGGGGGTAAAGGGGCTGGATCGACGGGCATCGGCGCCTTCGTAATCGATGCTACCGCTGGGGCTGGTGGTGGTGGCGGTGGTGGTGGAGCACGACTGGTACATGCGACGGGCGCATCTTATGGTGGTGCCGGTGGTGGTGGGGTCGGTCTCTATGGTGAGAAATCGGATGGTGCCGCTGGTTTGAGTGATACTACCACCACACAAGCCGATCAAGTAGCTGCCAATATTGCGGGTGGTGGTGGTTCGGGTGGGGGGATGGGTAATTTATCAACTGATGAGACTACCGGAGTAGGGGGTTCTGGAGGTCTTTACGGTGGTGGTGCTGGTTCATGTCATGCCGGAAACGACACCGGAAATGGGGCGGATGGAGGAAATGGGGCGGTTCGTATTATATGGGGTCAGGGTCGTTCGTTTCCTTCAAATGCAGATTAAATAAATTATTTTACTATTATAAGCGACGATGAATGAAAAATATATGATCGTACTATTTTTCGCCATGATCATCATCGGCATTGTTATATACATAACTACTTCAAATAAGAAAAAGAAAAAGAAAGATTCGGGAGGTGGTGAACCAAAGACCCCTACATTTGAAGTCATGCGTGTGCAGTTATCCAAGACTGAGAGTTACAAACCTTGGTTTACGGAAAGGTATACACCGGATGATTTTATTGCCATGTCGGTGGGAACTAGTTTTAAGTATTCAATGAAGATAACAGGAGGAGCTGAAGTTCTAACTGCGCTTAGTATCACACGTAAACGAGCGGATGAAGGTGATGACCAAACAGTCGACGTGCCAAGTGATAATTGGGGAAATGGTACAGATATAGAATTAACGTTTGAATCGTTGAATGGTGAAAATGTCAATGGAACTCACGAATTTTCTATAAATTATACAACTCCAGAAAAAAGTGGTTCCGGTATAAACAGGGTACAGGTCACAGTATCAGAATCGGATCTTTCTGTAGCATTAGAACAGTCCGGTGGGGAACTCACATTAGATTTAAAGTCTGTGGAAATGGATGTATCAGCTGAAGCCACTACAAATAAGAAATATGTGTTTATTTATGATCACGAAGGCCAGCTTAATTTTGGAAAAGGAGAAGAAATTTATATGTCTCCATTTGGTACCGATGGTAAGGCATTTAAGCTTGAAGGTACCGGAATTACCGATCCACTTTATAGAATAAAGCATAAAGGACTTTACCTTTTATCAAAAAGTTCGACTGCGGATTATGATAATACAGATTATTTAGACAAAACTGCAACTTTCAAAACATACAAGCAAGGTCCTTTACAAGAAAAATTATTCCACATAACGATGGAGCAAACAACCCCTGAAGATGCGAAAAATTTTTTTTTTGACGTAGATTTCTCTATACCTACAGGTAAATGGCTCTCGTGTGGGGATGAAGGGGGGAGGGATTGTTGCGACGAAACATTCGCTGGAGAATGGGAACAGGTTTTCGAGGAGCGGGAGGGGGAGGTTGGCAACAAATGTTTCCAAGATGAAGAAGGTGTATGGAAATTCAAATTTAACCGAACGGGTATAGACGGGTGCGATGAACCTAACGAAAAGTTTGAATTCCCCGTGGATGGAGATGATTCATGTTGCGCCGATTATTTCTTAGGACAATGGACACCGGGGTCGTGTGAAAATGGGAAAAGAAAATGGACGCGACCGGGAAATGAAGGGTGTCAATCGTCAAATGAAGAACCAAGAGATGATCCCGACTGTTGTGCCGAAAATTTATTAGGACAATGGACACCGGGGTCGTGTGAAAATGGGAAAAGAAAATGGACGCGCCCAGGACTTGAAGGGTGTCAATCCAAAAATGAAGATCCAAAAGATGATGATACGTGCCCAGAGTACCCCTTTACATCGTTCACGTTTACGAATGCGGGGGCAACGGGACGCTTTGGTCCAACACTCGATCAATGCAAGGATAGTTATTCACCAAGTTGGGTAAATAATCCTAGTTACTTTTCAGTGTCTGACGGAATACAGAAATGGACCGTGCCCGCAACAGGGACGTATGAGATTGAGATTGCCGGTGCAAAGGGTGGTGGAGAAAAAGGTTATGGGGCAGTACAAGTTTTGGATCTCAACTTGACCAAGTCGGAAAAATTGAATATAGTTGTTGGACAAAGGGGTAGTAGTGATGATTCTAGTAGAGGTGGTGGTGGTGGTGGTGGATCATTCTTAGTTAAAAGTGATGTCCCGACGAACAATGAAGCACAGAAGCGTGCAGCTCTTTTATGTGCTTCTGGTGGTGGAGGTGGTAATTCGTGCACTGGCCGATTTCGTGTAGAATGGACCGAGCACCTCGCCTCGGACAAGAAAATTCCATATGGCTGGAATGATTGCCCACCCCTATCGACCGCCTCGGAAGACTGCAAGAAACGAACACTCGAGCTGTGTAATCCGGATTTTGGAAATGCGACTTTCCAAGATCCAGCCGGTGCTGGGGATGATGTGCGTGGTGGCTCGGCTAAACAAGAGGAGGAGTCTCATTACAAGAAGAAGACTACGTGGTCAGGAGAAGGTGGTAAGGATGGTTACGGAGGCAAGATAGGGGAAAAGCTGGATCATTTCCCTCCCCACGAGCCAGTTGTCCACCGAACAAGCGGCGCCCATGCTTCGGGGCAGGGTGGTGCCGGATTTTTGGGGAATGGAGAAACCGAGATCCCCCAAAATCCTCGCGACGTATACGGAAAGGACTACGGATTTGACGCTGCCCAATCCTTTTATAATGGATGTGTAGGTGGCAGCCACGGTGGATCTTCGAATTGTGGTGGAGCTGTCGGGTTCGGTGGGTTTGGTGGGGGTGGGTCAGCATATAGACCAAGGTGCGATAGTACCGGTCATGGTTATTACCACTCGGGTGGAGGTGGGGGATACTCTGGAGGAGGAGGTGGGCACCCAAATGACCACAGAGGCGATGTGGGTGGGGGTGGTGGTTCTTCTTACTCATCACTCGGAGCGACCCAAAACACTTCTTTGAATTCTGGGGACCATGGCTACGTCAAAATTACACTTAAATAAATTATTGACAAGTATTAAATGATACCAGTATTGTTAATATTGGTACTCTTAATTTTATTCATTTCCAGGAATCAGGCCAATAAAGAGGTGGGTGTTCTAGGGTATAAAACGTCGTTTTTTCATATATCCAATGGACAATCGAAAGAGATGTATGAAAAAATAAAGAAAGATGGTGCGTCCCCCGAATCTCTTAAAGAGTTTATGATGTTAGAAGATAGATTGCTTCGTTTAGAGTTCGTTTCTGTGTGTACGGGTGTGTCCCATGAATATGAAGCATTCGCTGTATCTGGTAAAATAAAGGGTCTATTTACACCCTACGACTTTTCGTACCATGCGAAACACTTAAAGCAGGTATCTGAACCACACAAACTTATAAATAAAAGTATAACATGTTAGTTAAGTAAAGTAAGCTTCTTTTATGCTGACAAGATTCCATATTTTTTAAATTATCGTAAATATAGACTATGAGATTTAAATCGTCTGGGTCTCTATTCATTTCTATCCATTTTTCTGCATCTTCTGTAGTGACAAAATCTGATGTGCAAAAATATGCTTCTTCCATTTTCCCAATTCCATATTGATTTCCTTCGTTCCTCGTTTGACTAATATAATTACATATGATCACATACATGAGATCTGCTATTTTTTCACGAATATCTATATCGTAATGATCTGGGTTAATCGTATCTACGTCTACACCCTTTTTGGTTCTAAGATTTCTTAAAAAAACCTCTCGTGGGCATTCCATACGTACACGTGGTCTTTTCCTTTTAAATTAGTCATCATTTCCAAACATATTTCCACTCATGGGATTCTCTTCAATGAGACCCAATCCGAAAATGAATTGTTGATTCACGATATACTTTTCACCATATTGGCGCGTGTCGTGTTTCACGTATATATCGCGTTGGCTGAAAGGGCCGATATAGAAATCGTACCCAAACTTAGGTTTACCGAGGTTATTATCTGAGCAATAGGTATTGAATTTCTTTACAAACTCTGTCACGGTACAGAACTCCTCGGGATCGATTTTTATATGATGCGACTGCATAAAATTCTCCAATGTGGATACAGCACCCGCAATCTGCTTTTGAATATCTTTGAAATAACTGGGTACGACGTTCCAAATGTCCTTCTTAGCGTATTTCTGTGCGTATTCTAGATATGCGCGTACACACTTTTGTAAAATACAAGGCAATTCCGCCTCGAGCTTATGTTCTAGAGTGGGATCCGCATCCTTCACTTGCTTTCCAAAGTTTACGGTGAGAATGCGACGGAGGACACTTCCAGAATTATCCTTCCAATGTGGAACTTCATTACCCCCCAAAATACCCGGCGTCGTCCATTCCATAGAATGTGCCTTCTCATGTTTTACCGCGATAGATACATCTTCACCGCTCACGATAGACTGAAACTCTGCTTGTTCGAGCGCCAAATCGTTCTTGACTTCTGGAGCGATAAACATGAAAGCATCCTTGATAGCAGAAAGACCGAATTTCCTTTCAACGTTGTTTGAGAGTGTTTTAACATCCTCAGTGCAATAAAACTTACGCAGAACCTTTGTGATGATAGTCGATTTGCCTGATCTCGCCACACCCTTTAGGAACGGGATAACTTGCCATCCATCTATGTCATTCACGTCATAACACAAGCGCCCACACATGACATAAATCCATCTCGCAACATCTTCATCAAACTGTTGGTAATCAAAGATTGATTTGAAGTGTGGAGTTGGTATATCGTACCAATCCTCGAGGTGGGTGTAATTAGGAAATTCTTGATCGAAATATTTACAGCTCACGATAGACTGATCGAGACTCTTAAACTCCTTAGATTCATAATCATAAAATTCAGCCGTGTATAAACCGGTTTTATCTGACCATTTCTTCGCTACAAAAACACCATTATCAAAAGACCACACGTGTCTGTTCTTTGTAATATCGGGAAACTGCATATCGTTTATATTTGTAAGATGTGTTATAACATCCTTATAACCCGTACCTCTCGAAGTGAGATTTTTCCACAAATCGAACCAAGTCTCCTTTCTACCGACACTATACACAAACTCGCTTATACTTTGTTTAGGCTTCCACGCCCTAGACGGGCATCCAGTTTTTGTCATGATCTGCTCACAACAGTACCCCTTGTATCTTCTAATGTTATGCGAATATAGGTGCTTTAGACATTGAATAATCGCCTGCTGGTAAGGTGAGAGTTCATCCACTTTGTTAATGGTGGATACACGAAAAATAGCAGGATCGGATTCGGGGTTAATGGGTACGTATGTTGGATTATTTACTCGTTCCATGATACGCGCAGCACGGAAAACGATCGTCCACGCATCATCTACTTGATCGATCAGACGGTTTATACGAGTGGCGAGGGTTGTATCCTGATCATTTTTATCCAATTCTTCCAGCATTTTAAGTTCATTGGCTTTGTGATATATTTCACAAACATGATCACGGATCTGTACGTATTTAGTCACGACACGTTCTATGTCTATTATTTTGGGCATACCTTTTTGGTCAAGTTCTTCGGGTAAGAAAAACATATTATACCCTAGACGATAAGGAATCTTAGGGTCGTTTTTGTGATATATGTCCCAATACTCTTCGAGTTCTGATAGGTGGGATACGAGCTTTTCATTATTGAAAGTTTTAATTTCGTTCGCCCATAGCGCTTGGTTCGCTTCGTTCGGGTCCGCACTTTCATTAATGAAATGTGTCGCCTCTGACATTTCTATTATAATACTTCATTTTTCTAAGCTACTATTTTTGGAGGGTGGTCAAAAGTTTGACTAAAATTTTATTTTGGATTTCGAGTTGTCGACCCATGTTTACCAGGGCGCTACATATAGTATCACCATCTTCCGTCATGAGAGTGGAACCCAATAAAGTTTCCATGGTCATGTATTGCTCAATATCATCTTCATCCTCATATTCATATTCATTCATATCAACTTCTTCCTCTTCATCGGCGATTTCCTCTTCATCGGTAATTTCCTCTTCATCGGTGATTTCCTCTTCATCGATTTCCATCTGAGCTGGTGTTTCGGTATCGGACATTTATTTATGTTCAGGAAAAATCGGTACGATTTTTTCGCACTTTACCCGAAATTATTTTCTTGCTATATAGTACAACAACAACAAAATGGCCGGTGGTCTTATGCAACTCGTCGCTTATGGAGCCCAGGATGTCTATCTGACTGGCAACCCTAAGGTTACTTTTTTTCAGGCGGTTTACCGTCGCCACACTAACTTCGCTATGGAGAACATCGAGCAGACCGTCAACGGTACTGCCGCTAACTCCGGTCGCGTCTCTGTTACCATCGCTCGTAACGGTGATCTCGTCGCGGACATGTACGTAGAGATGGAGTCTGCGGAAGACACCTGTCTTTCCACTGACCTCGAAGCCACCAACGAGTGGATCGCCGAACGTGCGATCAAGGACGTAGAATTATCCGTGGGTGGACAGCGTATTGACAAGCACTACCAGACCTGGTGGCGCCTCTACTCCGAGCTCTACCTCGATGCCTCTAAGAAGGTTAACTACGGTAAGATGACTACCGGTGTTTCCGGTAAGAAGGTATACCTTCCTCTTATTTTCTTCTTTAACCGCAATCCTGGACTGGCCCTCCCACTAATTGCCCTGCAGTACCATGAGGTCCGTCTCGATTTCGATTTAACTGCTGAGCTGTCTACATACATCACCCCCAGCTCTTTCAAGGTATACGCCAATTACATCTACCTCGACACTGAGGAGCGTAGGCGTTTTGCCCAGAAGGGCCACGAATACCTCATTGAGCAGGTTCAGCACACTGGAACTGATACCCTCTCCGCCGGTTCGAACCAGAAGAGGCTTTCGTTCAACCACCCCGTCAAGGAGCTTGTGTGGTGCCTCTCCCCCGCTAACAAGACTTTCAACAACATGTGGAACTTCACCACTAAGTCTGGCGTCACCGCGAACGACCCCCAGCTTGGTTCTTCCCTCGTCGATGCAGCCGCGGGGGCTCAGGTCGCCCACGACCTTGGCAACTGCCCCAGGATTGTCGCCGCCGCGACCTCCGCCGCTTGGTCCGATGATGCTTGCTCTAACATGACTGACATGAAGCTCGTTCTCAACGGCCAGGACAGGTTCAAGGAGCAGGGTTCCAAGTATTTCAACGCCGTCCAACCCTTCAACCACCACTCCGGTACCCCCATGCCCGGTGTGTACTCTTACTCCTTCGCGCTCAAGCCCGAGGAGCACCAGCCTACCGGCACGTGCAACTTCTCCCGCATTGATAACGCGCAGGTTGCTATTAACGCCGTCAGCGCCGCCGCGGGCGCCCCCGTCACCCTCAACATGTTCGCGGTCAACTACAATGTCCTCCGCATCCAATCGGGTATGGGTGGTCTTGCCTTCTCTAACTAAGCATACAAATCAAATTTGTATTTGCTATTAAAATTAATTAATAATTCAACTTTAAAAAGTATTAAATCGTGCTTTTTAAAATTGAAGAAAAAATTAACAGGATAGTATAATAATGGCTTCGGTATACGCTGTCGCGAACCCTTCCGGTCACCCCCGTGTTCCTAAGGTTCGCAAAAATTTTAAAATTACACTTCGTACACCTATGGGGCAACACTCTTTTGAGTGTGATAAGTCTACATACATATTGGATGCGGCGGAAAATAATAACATAGAACTTCCGTATTCGTGTCGCACGGGTATGTGTTCGGCGTGTACAGCGAAACTCGTATGGGGTGGGATAGATCAATCGGAACAATCGTTTTTAAATGATGCGCAGGTTAGTGATGGGTTTGCTTTATTATGTGTCGCATATCCCACACAAGATTCCATGATTGAAGCTGACGTGGAAGATATGCTCGATGTTAAAGCTGATATGTCAATACTATATGACGAATCTTAAAGAAAACATTATATATTCAATAAAATGACTAACAGATTGTATACGGATGGTAGTTGCCTCGGTAATCCGGGAAGGGGTGGGTGGGCTGCTAAGTGCCTAGGATTTTTTGAAATTACTGGTGGATCACCTAAAACTACTAATAATATCATGGAAATGACAGCTGTAATAGAAGGTTTGCGTAAATCTTATAAATGCGGAATTCGTGATGTGGCTGTGTACACGGATAGCTTTTACGTTCGTAATGGTATCAAAAGTTGGATTCATAAATGGAAATTAAATAATTGGAAAACATCGTCGGGATCTGATGTTAAGAATAAAGAACTTTGGGTACAGATGGATTCCGTGTCAAAATTATTCGATAATATAGATTGGATTTGGGTTAAAGCACATAACGGAGACCCAGATAATGAATATGTGGATCAGGAAGCGAGAAGGATCGCAAATTCTTTCCATAATAGTGTATAAAGATGTCATGTCATATAAATAAAGATGGTTGAAAAGAAAGAAGAATCCACTACGCGCATGTCATATGAAGGTCGTGAACAGATGTATTCAGAATCACGCAATAAAGCAGCTACGAAAGCTATGAATGCCGATAAAGTTCGATACAAGTCGAATAATGAACCATTTAAGTTTTTATGTTTTCTAAAAAACCGACTCGAGAGTCTCGAATCGCGTAAAACTTCGGTCGTCGAAGAGGGCTTTCTTAAAAAGGGATTTACGAAAAGGTATAATGAACGTTTGTATGATAAGACGAAAAAGATTATCGAATCTTTACAAACATAAAGAAATACGTCATACAATAGATATATGAAGCTACTCATTAAAAAGCTTTCTGAGCACGCGCTAATTCCTACGCGCGCATCTCCTGGATCTGTTGGATATGATCTGTATAGCATTGAAGATATGCACATTCTTCCATACCAACGTGGTATAGTATGCACCGGAATCGCAGCGACTATTCCTATGGGTGTATACGGACGTATCGCACCCCGTTCCGGCCTCGCTGTAAAACATGGCGTACAAACCGGTGCGGGTGTTATTGACCCTGATTACACTGGTGAATTGAAGGTTATCCTTTTTAATCATGGAAGTGAAAAGTTCGAAATTAAAAAGGGTGATCGTATTGCGCAGCTCATCTTAGAGAAGTGTGAAACACCTTTGATCGATGAAGTTGAAGAAATAAAGGATACACAGAGAGGAACCCGTGGATTTGGTTCTTCTGGATAAATATAAAATTAATTAATTACCAAATGCTACACCTGCTAGACCATTCTTCACCCTGAGAATGTTGTAGTTTACTGTATACACACGTAGCATGCTCGGAGATCCGGCAACGGTGAGGTTCTTTAATACGAGTTTCGAATTATCAACCCTAGAAAAGTTTAAGCTACCACTGGGCTGGGAGCCGTTTAGTTTGATACAGAAAGGCCATGTGAAAAGAGGAACACTGTCAATAACACCGGAAGGTAAGACGGTGCAGTGCATTTCGGGTACGACGTTATGATGGTACGTATCGGACATGTCTTCGAAAAGGGGTTGACCGTTAATGTAGAGTGTGGCGGAATCGAACTTGAGTTCGTTATCCCAAGCCGTGCCATCAGCGGCTGATGATATGAGGTGGATAGCCTTAGAAGGGTGGTTGAAATATGTGAGATCAACATCAACGGTAGTATCAGTGATGTTGGCGGTATCCATGATTTGGTGTTGCGTCTGAGTTATAAGAATTTCCTGTTCAGTGTTAAGCAGCCTATTACGCTCCTCTGTATCGAGGTAGACGTAATTAGCGTATACCTTGGGTGTCGCACCAAAACCGGTTAAACCAGACCTACACTTAATTCGTATTTCTACCTCATGATATTGCATAGCAACTAAAGGTAAAGCCTTAGTCCAATCTTCACTGAAGAAGAAAGGGATAACGAAATAATCGGAACCTTGAGTTCCAGTCCTCGCTGATTTAGCATTTTCGGACGCTACCGCAGTGGTCACGGCGCATGAAGCCTTAGCCGAGGTATCGTTATATAAAACGTTGTGAACACCCTGGATAAATAAAGAATCGAGTTTACATACCTGTTGACCACCTATGAGAAGGGTAAACTCGGTGGCGGATTGACCAGTTGCAAAAAGACCGGTGTCGCCTAATGCAGTTTGAATTTCTGGAGCCTCGATCCAGACATAGCTCAAGAGATCACCCTTGGACTTGATAGGGATGGTGACTTCGGCACCACCATTGAACTGACCGATGTAATCGACACGTTCGGGCTTGATCGCAAAATTTGTATGGCGTCGGAAATTTTGACGGAAAAATGATACTTCGGGGTCCCCTGTGATGTACACATCTTGGGCACCCTTGGATACGAGATCGACCAACGCAGCAGACATTTATTAATATATGATATTAAAAATTTAGATCTATAACGAAATAAGATGGTGATCTTTCAAGTGTTGACCTGGGATTCTCGAGATGAAGATGATGAACATTACATCCGCCTGTTTGGTAAAACGGTCGAGGGCAAGTCTGTGTGTGTATCCACGACGTTTAATCCATATTTTTTTGTAAAGATTCCTTCAGATGTCGACGTGGGACATGTTAGAAAGTCGCTAGATAAGATGTTTTCTGAAGAAATTGTCAAGATGGATTTGGTGAAAGCTAAAGATATCTGGGGATTTCAAAATGGGGAAGAATATATTTTCCTTCAAGTACACTGCCATAACCTTAAACAACGGCGTTCTATAAGCAATTACGCTATTAAGTTTATGAAACGTGTGAAGACGAGAGATTTATCTCTTACTTTCGTATATGAAGCTAATTTAGATCCTGTATTAAGACTCATGCATCGCACTGGTATACAATCTACTGGATGGGTTGATACGAGTGATGTATGTACACGAGGACATTACGCGAAAGTTGATGTAGACTTATTCTGTAAGAACTGGAAAGATCTAAAACCCCACGAAACTACGGAAACTGCGCCTTTTGTGGTGGCTTCTGTTGATATTGAGTGTTATAGCTCTACTGGAAAGTTTCCGGATCCTGAAGTACCCGGTGATGCGTGTTTTCAAATCGCCATATCCCTTTTAAAGTTTGGATCGGAAGAGGTATACGATAAGACTTGTCTATGCTACAAGACCACAGATTTGAATTTACCTGAGTGTACCATCAAGAGTTTTGACACGGAACGTGATATGCTCGTCGCATTTTCTGAGTATTTATCGTTTCATGACGTGGACGTCATAACTGGATGGAATATCTTTGGTTTTGATTTAAACTATATAATGAAACGAGCGTTGTATACTAAATGTCCTCCAAAGTTTTATCAACTCAGTAAGCTCTCCAATTTTACATGTAATCTATCTCGTAAAAAGCTTTCTTCGAGTGCGCTCGGTGATAATGAACTCACACTCGTGAATATGCCTGGAAGATTTATATTTGATCTTTTCCATGAAGTTAAGCGTGAATACAAGTTAGATTCATATAAACTCGATAACGTATCGAAGCTGTACCTGGGAGATAATAAGATCGACATGTCTCCTAAAGAAATGTTTAAACGATTCGAAGAAGGAGACCCGGTTAAATTGCGAGAGGTTGCGGAGTATTGTATTAAGGATACTCTTCTACCTCACAGACTCGTACAACGTTTGTGTACCTTTGTTAATCTATTGGAGATGGCTAAAGCAACTTGGGTTCCATTGAATTATCTCGTGGAACGTGGTCAGCAAATTAAGGTATTCAGTCAATTGACTAAAAAGGCGCGTGAGCTGGGATTCAAGGTTCCAACTTTTGAATACGGGCATACGGATACGACTGGTTATGAAGGGGCAACAGTTCTGGAAGCGCAATCCGGTGCGTATTATACACCCATAACCGCTTTGGATTTTGAAGGTCTGTATCCTTCTATTATGATGGCACATAATGTATGTTATTCATCGTTAGTACTAGATCCTAAGTATAAAAACATACCTGGTATCGAATATGAAACCTTCGGGAATCATACCTTCGCCCAGGGTATTCCCAGTGTACTTCCAACTATTCTTTCAGAGCTTAAATCTTTCAGAAAGCAAGCTAAAAGGGATATGGCACAATCTACTGGAAATCTTCAACACATGTACAATGGTAAACAGCTGGCGTACAAAATCAGTATGAACTCTGTGTATGGTTTTACTGGAGCTTCTCGTGGAATGCTTCCATGTGTGGCTATAGCTTCTACCGTGACGATGAAAGGTCGAAAGATGATCGACGATACTAAAGAATACGTCGAAAAACATTTTCCAGGATCTAAAGTGCGTTATGGTGATACGGATTCTGTTATGATTGAGTTTGACGTCCAAGGTAAAACAGGGAAAGAAGCTATCGAATATAGTTGGGAACTCGGTGAGCGCGCTGCTACTGAATGCACGAAACTATTCAAGGCTCCGAATAACCTCGAGCTTGAGAAGGTATATTGCCCTTATTTCCTGTATAGTAAGAAAAGGTATGCCGCGAAGCTTTGGACGAAGGGTAAAGATGGGAACATGAACATGGATTATATCGATGTAAAGGGACTTCAACTCGTGCGTCGAGATAATACACCACACATGAGAGAAGTATGTAAAGAACTTTTGGATGGAATTCTAGAGAGTTCAGACACCTCTGGACCCAAGGCTTTGGCGAGAACGAGAGCCGTCGAACTCCTCGAAGGAAACGTTCCTATGGAAAAGCTTATTCTCAGTCAGTCTCTTTCCGATACGTATAAGGTAAAAGGTTTTAATGTACCTGTGACTAAAACTGAAAAGGATCATATTCCGTACACAAGTGAAGATGTCAGTATGGCACACGTACGCGTCGTCACCAAAATGCGAAACAGAAGACCCGGGTCAGAACCACGTTCGGGTGATAGAGTTCCGTATGTATTGCTAGACACGGGTGATCCTAAAGCGAGAGCTTTTGAGAAAGCCGAAGATCCAAAATATGCGGAGGAAAACAAACTACCTATAGATTATTCATACTATTTCATAAATAAATTTTTAAACCCGGTTTGTGACCTGTTAGACCCACTGTATGAAGACGTCAAAGCTGAGATATTTGGAGAGTTATTATCCAGAGAGAAGGAAAAGAAAAAGGTTATCAGGAAAAATTCCAAAGCTGAAAAACAGGTTCTCATCGCAGATATATTTAAAAAAAAGAATCCATGATATTATATGGAAGTAGGTGAAAAAAAGGTAGTCGCCGCATGCAAGGAAATGGTAAAGGATGCCGAATATCGCGCAGAATTGAGAACCATTAAGAAAATGTGTGATACTTTTCCAATAGGCCTAACTCCTGGAACTTGTAGATATAGATTGTTAGGTGAAAATGGGTATTGTATAGGAACTTGTGTGGGTACAAATGAACTATGTACAAAAAAGGTTTCAGACGGGGAACTTTATTGTGGAATGCATAAGAAACAGACTAAACCTGCCGAACCCATTCAGATAAATATGCAACCTAATACGAGTTGTATATGTGAACTTTGGGAAAATAATCCAGAATGTTTATATTGTAGAGAGGAACAAGAAAAGAGGCTTAGAAAGAGGAACCCTCTTAATATAAATGAATAAATCAGATATATTATTAAATTCTATAAATACATTTTACACAAATTCTGAAAATAGAAGTACACTAAAAGAATTACTAGATAAGAGTGGTGGCATATCACTTCGAAATTTGGAATGGTTCATAACAAATTATTCTAAAAGGAATAACTTATCATATACTACGAATGATGGTAAACTATTTAGTGTCCATTGTGCCTATAAGTCTAGTTTAGATGGGTATAGTAAAAAACTTTTTGATCCATTTTGTAGATCTCAAAAAATTATTTATACCGTTCCCGAATCACATGATAAAATTCATACGACTGTAGCACAGCTGAATTTTATCCGGTGGTGTATTAAGAATAATATTGTGGAGTATATACGAGATCATAAACATATACTATCTAATAAGCAAGCGACATAAATCCACCTTCGAATGTATACGTTTGATACCCAACGTAATATAAATTGACGACGTAAGTCTTAGTTAACCCCGTTTTTAAATTAATCTCTAGTACCGTTCTTTCCGACTTTAACTGACTGAAATCCAAACTTCCCGATGGCTCCACATTAATCGGATTCATCGCGAAGGAATATGTGTATATATTTCTCTCCGTTCGCGACAACCTATTATTATAAGGAACAACGTATTTATAATACGTATGATCCACATTTGGTAAATTTGGTAAATCTTCACCGTTAATGAAAATTTTAGCGCTATCGATGATAGGATAATTATGTGTATCTATGGGAATCCCGGTTGCGTTAAATAAAGTGGTCGTAGAAAAATTGTACCTGTTGTGCATGTTAGCGGCTGCCTGGTCAGCCAGTTGAGTTCCACCTCCAGATATTGTTTCATTCTCGTAGTCTTTGTCACGTAAAAACCAGAATAAGGTTTTCACGGGTATATTTGGAACGAGTTGTAATCTGACTACTTTACTACCTACTTCCGTTTCTTCTACGGGGTGGCGTTTGACTATATCCGTCACGAAAATTTGTTTTCGCTTTGATAAAAATATACGTTCTTCATCAGATACGGTCATTTCTTCAGTTATAAGATCAAAAGTATTCAGTGTTATATCATCTGGACTAGAATTTGTAAAAAACGTTTTTGGGCGAAACTTTATTTCAAACTCTATTTTTTGTTTGTGTACCGCACACGTTGGAAAGTATGGTCTGTTAGGTTTGTTAGAATCGTATTCGTCTCCTTCGTATTTTCTAGAAAAAAATAAAGGTATTGGAATTAATATATCCGAATCTTTCCGATCAAGTGCGTCATGGTTTAATATGGACGTATCTTCGGCAAGATTTCTATTTATAAGAAAACGTTTTGTACGTTTTTCAGATGCGTCTAAATACATCTGATCATAAATAATACCCCAATCGTCATAATACGTTTCGACTTCCAACTCGTCTACACGCATTACAACAGATTTAATTAAATGTCTCCCTAATTGATCTGCCAACCAAAAACTACCACTCGCTAATCCGGGAAATTTAACAGAAATATACATATTACTCAAAAGATCTCCCATATTACGAGGGTTTAACGTGACCTTTATAGATTCACCGAAAGGCCAATTACTTTGCGCGTCGTTAGGTTTGGAAATGGTAGTCGATCTATGAAACTTTGTAAAATTTGAATGTCTATCGTATGAATATTTAAAAGGTGAATATCTAGGATCATCATTTAGTAGGTACGTATCCTGTTTCCCAATAGCATTGAGAGATAGGGTGGCGCCTGGATCGGGTCCCTGCACGTCCATACTTATCTATTGTCTACAATTTTTTAATATCAGTTTCCCACATTTCAAAATAACCAGTAGCTTCAATTAAGCAAACTTCTTCTCTGAGTTTGTTCCATTCACCGAATAACGCTTTCACTCTCTCCTCCGTGTATTCGATGGTCTTAATGTGTAAAAGGTAATCGTACGAATTGTCAACCATCGGAAACACTCGACTGATTTCATTTTCTAGATCTTGCTTTTTCCGTTTAAATACAACTATATCACCATCGATTACCATCTTAACAAAGCGCGCTCGATGAGAACAGAGTTCAGCCTTCTTCTTGGTCGTGTCGATGAGATGTGCCTTACGTTTCTTGTAATACTCCATACGAAGTTTAATAAAATCAACCAAAATTTGTTCAGGTGAATCGTATTTACAGATACCCTTTGTGGGATGAAACAAATGCATATTTGAGCATCTGATAGTCTTTTGCAGTTTGAGATCCTTAACAGCGTCTTTACCGTTATAATCTTGTATGATAAAATCGACATTCTCAGTTGTACTGTTATTTGTGAAACCACTGATGATTTTCTTTTCAACGAGGGTATCGAGATGTTCCTTATAATCTTGGGTCCATCGACCCGGGGGGAGATCTGTTACCTTGACCGTCCTCCCAATACTTTTCCATACACCTTGCGCGATCCATGAATCATCATCCTGTTCTAAGATAGACCCCTGAAACCCTCGAAACCAGGGTTTCATTTTTTTCATATCTCTACCATTTGTGAAATTCAAAATATTTGCCTTGATATCTTCTGGGTTAAACGGTGGTATGTAGCAAGAAAACCCCGTTCCAATCCCTTCAGTTCCATTAACAAGTACCATAGGTAGAACAGGCATATAATGCTCGGGCTCAATCACTCGACCATCATCGTCAAGGTATGTGAGTATCGCGTCATCCTTTTGATCGAATATATTTCGAGTTTCCTTCGACAACTTCGTAAAGATATAACGGGTCTGAGATGCGTCTTTGCCCCCCATAAGTCGTGTCCCAAACTGACCACAAGGCTCTAGGAGATTGATATTGTTGGAGCCCGTGTAGTCGTTTGCCAGTTTGACAATGGTGTCGGCCAAACTTACTTCACCGTGATGATAAGCAGACTTTTCAGCTACAAAGGCAGCCAATTGCGCAACCTTCATTTCATCCTTTAAATTCTTTTGAAAACAAGAATACATAACTTTTCTTTGGGATGGTTTGAGTCCATCTGCCATGTGTGCGATAGAACGTTTCAGATCTGCCAATGAAAAGTTTACCAAATCCTTGTGAATAAAGTCGGTAATTTCCAGCTGCTTTATCTTACCATAAGGTACCTCAAGATCTTTCGCTTCTTTCGCGGTACTTTCAAGAAGCCACGTCTTACGATCGTCAGCCTTCTTCTTATCGAACGCGAGAATCACTGAATTGTCAGTCATGATATCTACGTCAAACCTGACGGTGAGAGTCTCAATCATCTTGAAATACTCGCGCGCCTCTGCAGAAGTTGAGGTACCTAGACCCTTATAGTATTTGATTCTCCATCCCGGTTTTCCATCCCCATACCATACACGAAACGCAGAATCTGTGTAGAACGATTTGAATTGTGAACCTTTTGTGGCTTTAATGATCGGCGTGACCATTGAAACAACAAACCCCAATTTGAGGAGACTGGGCCAAAACGCGTGAATCATATTGAGAATTAGACCCTTGATATGTGAGCCATCGGCGTCCGCGTCAGTCATGATCATCAAACGTCCGTATCGAAGCTCAGAAACATCAGTGTATTCCTTGCCTTGCTGGAGACCAAGGATCTTCTTCAGGTCATTGAATTCCTGATTTCCTGTAAGTTGTGAAACAGAGGCGTCGCGAACGTTTTTACATTTACCTCGTAGGGGAAAAACGCCATAGAGATCACGACCAACCACAGAGAGACCCGCAACTGCTAGAGTCTTTGCTGAGTCGCCCTCTGTGACTATGAGTGTACACTTTCCAGATTGAACCGTACCAGCCTTGTTTGCGTCGTCGAGTTTGGGAATGCCGGTAATTTTACTCTTACGAGCCCCACCATCGGTCTTTGCGAGTTCCTTCATTTCCTTAAACTTTGACAAGGCTGTGAGTTCATCCGAAACGCCCGTCTTCAAAACGTTTTTTACGAAGGTTTTAGGCATCTCAAACTTAGAGCCAAAGTCTTGTGCCTTGAGTGTACACTCAGACTTGACCTGACTCGAGAAAGTGGGGTTCTCGAGGGTTGTCTTCACAAATATAGAGAAAGTGTTTTTGACCTGTTGAGGCTTGAGTTTAATTTTCTTTGCCATCTCTTCGATGATCCCCGCAGCGACCAGTGAGGCAGCGTGGTCAACGTGGGTACCACCCTTATTGGTACAGATACCGTTTACAAAGGATACCTGTTGCATACCATCTTCAGATGGACCGATACAGACAGACCAACGATCGGTTGTCGCGCAGTGTACATTCTCTACACCTTCATGCATTTTGGCGTAGGCCTCAAAGCTTTGTTTGGGGAGAGCTTCACCGTTGAACTTGACTTTGCAGTTGGGTGTCGTGCAGATATTAGCGTCCCAAATACGCTTTTCGAAGATTTTATAGATGTTGAAATCCATCTTGGTCATTCCAAACCGTTTCCAGTCAGGGATAAATGTTACGGACACGGATGATGTGGTACCTGAATGTTTTTTGATTTTTGGAGGTTCACACACTGACATGTTATCCGACCACTTTTGTGTGTACATCTGCTTTGTTTCGTGGTCTTTTACGATGATTGAGAATTCTGAAGAGTAAATGTTCGTGAGCTTGGCACCATACCCATTTCTGCCTCCGACAATCCTCTTTTGATTATCATCGTAATTTGTACTCGTGAGAAGGTGTCCGAACACGAGTTCGGGATTCCAGATTCCTTCTTTTTCGTGCATTTTAACAGAGATTCCACCCAGTGGGCCATTGTTTTCAATACAGACAGAACCTGATACTTTATCTATAGATACAGCTATTGAGCTGGTATTTTTAGGATGGAGTGAGTTGCGATCGATGGCATTGACGAGGATCTCATCAAAAATCTTGAGTAAACCAGGTGAATATTTGGTACTCTTCTTTTCAAATTTCTGACCGTTAAGAACCCAATAAGATTCCGTACTTAAATCAGTTGGACCGACATACGAGTCGGGACGTTTAAGTACATGCTCGATATGCGTGAGTTTCTCAACGCTCTCCATGATTTTTTTATTTTATAACAAATCTATTCTCTAACTTAGGTTTCACAGGAACTATCGTAATCTTCGATAAGTTCCTTAACAAGAAATTCAAAGAGAGTATCATATAGATCTTCTGGAAAGTCTCCTTCCAGTTCCGCGTCACCATCAATCATGTAATGATGAACAAACCTGAAAGATACAACTTTGTTTTCTCTCGAAATTTTACCTTCCCACTCTCTATATTGATTATATGGATCATCCTCGTCTTTTTCTATACTATAAACTTCGTGGCGCACATCATCCAATTCAACGTCCCACCAATACTCGGGGTTTTCTTCTTCATCGGGATAAAACTGCATTTTACTAATGAACAGGTCTAACTTTTAACCTAGGTACTGAATTTCTTTTTAACAGGTTCAAAAAGTTTCAAAACAGATATAGTTCCCATGAATAAAAATAGTATCTGTTTGGTGATTGGTATTCGTATTTCATTTGGATGTGGTATAGAAGGTCTTCGTAATTTTTTATGTATTCGTCGTAAAGCATCACATGTCTCGAGATATTTACCCTCTGGCATCTGGTCCTTTGCCTCGTCAATGGTGGTCATCACTATGATTAGATCTTTATCTACTGCCATAAAGTAAGGTGATAATTTTTCTTTAGGTACCTTAAGAGATGTACTTCTATTTGATTATTGCAATTTTCATTCTCATAGTGATTATGCAGAACAAGAACAGGGGTATGAAAAGTTCAATCGAGAAACTGATCAGACAGTCAGCTCGGTATGCTACTGCGGCTCAACAGGATAAGTCTCCTGTCATAGCCGTTCTTCACGCCAACTATGCAGCTGCATACCTTTACGCTGTCAAGGATATCTCGAGTAATTCTCAGATACACAATGCGACTGGAATAGATGTTAAGAAATTCAGTGAGCATGTGACTAATGTACAAGATATGGTGACTAAAAAGACTACGGAGACTTGTCCAGAATTTGCGGGAAATGTTGACATTTATCTCGCAGAAATTGGTGGTGAAGCTTGATGAGTACCTAAGTAATGTTTCAAAATTATAAAAAGTAAGTTCTAAAAATGCAAGTTATTCGTGACGAAACGTGGCAGCAATGCCTTGCCAATGCGGTCAAGATGTATCGAATCATCGAACCCGATGATCGCTGTTATCACTTAGCTGATGCAACGTGGAAGTGTAAGATGTCTTATAAGAGACACGAAGAAAAGAAAGAGAGTCGACAAGTTGTTGTCATTGACAAGATACCCGAGAAGCAAGTGACACAGCGTTCACAACATAAAATATGTCAAGCGACGACTATGTCTGGAAAACCGTGCTCGTTCAAGGCTATATGTGGAGATTTTTGCAAAAAGCATAGAATCGATAAGGAGGAAATCGGAAAAAAGATTCAAATAAAATCCTAGACTATTATAAATGTTAGACCAAGAAAGTCTTAGACCTGTAATAATAGCAATGGCTCTTTACATCACTATCGGCGTTATCATCCCTCGTATTGTTACCAAGCCTACCGGTTTTCAACCCCTAGATGACCTCGTTATGACCATAATCGCTCAAAGGGGATCATTGATGAGTGGCACAATTCTCATAGGTCTTATTGTCCTCGCCACCAATTACATTCAGGATGAACTCATGTAAAACATTCTCACGTCCTACTAAATTTTGAGTGTATTCGTGATCCATGTGACGAACTCTATTGTCATACGCGTGTCTCATGAATTCCAAGAGTTGGTCGAAATTCGGATTTCCCCATTTCATACCTTTTTTGAAGAGAAAGTCATCATTCTCCAACTCTTGAAGTTCACAGTCAATTGTGTACGGTGTTTTTATATACTCCGAAGCACCTCCATATCTGGTTATGATAACAGGTTTGTTCCGCATAGCAGCTTCGACCGCCCCCATACCCACACCTTCAGAGTGAGAAAAATTTACATAGCAATCACAACGATTATGAAGAGTATCCATTTCTTCATCAGATAGCATATCATTTATAACTTCAACGCGTGGAAACTGAATCTGTACAGACTGATTACAAGTAGCTTTCACTACGAGACGTGTGTTTGGTTCATTTAATCTCGCGAATGCCTGAATAACATCTCTAAATTTCTTTCTAGGATCCATGATATTTCCGATATGATAAAACGTATAAGGTTTTTCCTTTGGTGTAGGAATATGAGCGTGTATCACATAAAATTCATTTTCCGGAAATTGTTTCGATAAAACA
>Ga0209632_10001209_pt1 | contig 26494 bp, 19 predicted proteins | sample COG_10_FD_184754 | JGI IMG/M metagenome (GOLD analysis project Ga0209632, IMG submission 184754) | Pelagic Microbial community sample from North Sea - COGITO 998_met_10 (SPAdes) (version 2) | ecosystem: Environmental > Aquatic > Marine > Neritic zone/Coastal water | place: Helgoland, sampling... | reverse complement strand
TGAAATAGTCGCAGTGTTCCGAGTGGGTAGCGTCTTATCAAACCTAATAGTCCCGCCACCAGTGACATCTGTTCCAGAGTTTGTGGCAAGGTCTTGATACTGGATCGTGTAGCTGACGTCACCGTTATTGTCATTTTCACTGGTTGTATACTTCGCAGTCCATTCCGTCTTATTTGGTGAATTCGTATTCTCATAAGTGACGGTTCGGCCACCAACTAGATCAGTGTTATTTGTCTGAAATGTAACTACTGGAGTATGTATCGCAGTATTCGCAGTGAAAGTAAGTGTTATGAGTTCGTTTTTCTTTGCAAGAGTATTAGTTGGGTTGCTCGAAATTATACTCCCGACACTCAGCGTGGGCGCTGTGTCATCAAACTCAACACTGTCCCCACCGGTTAGGCTGGTGACTTGACTACCACTATTTCCAGCGCGATCTTTAAAGTTGACAGTAAATGTAACATTGCCATCGGTATCATTCGTGTGAGGGGTATAGTGAGCAGTCCAATTCTTTTTGTTACCAGTAGCATTTGTATAAGTGATGTTACTTCCACTGTTTGTTATCGCACTTGCACCAGAGTTAAATACAACTACTGGCTCTTGGATCTCTTCATCAGAAACGATTGTAAGTGTCACAGTGTCATCAGTATTGGCGAGATTTGTGGGCAAAACACTTACACTCGCATTATTATTTGAGGCGATCGTGACAAGGGACAACGTAGGTACGGTCTTATCAAATTTAACACTCCCACCACCGGCGGTGACCGCTGATATTGGTGTACCTACGACGCCAGCGACATCTACAAAAGAGACTGCGAAGGTAATATCGCCCTCAGTGTCGTCGGCATGGGCAGTATACTTCGCAGTCCAGTTTATTTTATCGCCACTAGCATTTGTGTATGTAATCGAGGCGTCGTCCGGGGCGTCGGGGCCGGACTCAAAACTTACCACTGGCTGAGATATCGCTTCACTGGCAACCAACGTGACTATTACTTCATCACCTGGGTTTGCGTGAGTTCCGATACTTCCCCCACTGGCGTCGATATTGTCGGAGGCTATAGAGACTGTAGTTAGCGTTGGTACTGTCTCATCATAAAAAACACTACTTGAGCCATCAACATCAATGTCTGCGGCACCAGCTATTCCAGCTTTGTTGGTAAATGCGATACTGAAGGCAACTGCACCTTCGGTATCGCTCGCATGGGTTGTGTAGGAGGCAGTCCAAGTGTTCCCATTAATATTCACATAATCAATTGAGTTATCTGTGATAGCTGCTCCCCCAGCCGTAAAAGTCACCACGGGTTCAGAAATTTCTTCATTAGCTGTCATTTGAAGGGTTACCACATCACCAGCATTCGCCCGGGTAACTGGATCATTATCAGAAGTAATACCAACACTACTCAGCGTGGGGGCGCTGTCGTCATATGTGACGCCGCTGCCGTCTGTCACACTGGTAACTCTTGTTCCTGAGTTTCCCGTGAGGTCATCAAAATCAATAGTGAAGGTGACTGGTCCGTCTGTGTCACCGTCAGCTGCATCATATTGGGCTGTCCATTCCGTTTTGTTTGGTGAATTCGTATTAGTAAAGCTGATCCTGCTGGCATTTATAGCGGCTCCACCAGACGTAAACGTCACAACCGGGTCAGCAATCTTTTCATCAGAAACAAAGGTGATTTTTATAGTATCACCATCGGCAGCCCAGCTGGCTGGTGTGCGGTTGGAGGCAATTCCTACACTGCTAAGTGTGGGGGAAGTGTTATCGAAGGTGACACCGTCACCGGTGAAGGTAGTCGCGTTAGTTGTCGAACTCTGTGTAACCGTGAGGTTATAGCTGATCACACCGTCGGTATCACTGGCGTCCGCCGTATACGCAGCTGTCCAAGTGTTTCCGGTGGTATTTACATAAGTAACAGAGCTGTCTGTGATAGCCGCACCACCGGACTGAAAGACAGCCACCGGCGTATCGATCCCCATATTAGCAGTGAAGGTTAGCGTCACCACCTCATCCTGCTTGGCTTTTGTATTACTAGAATTGCTGGAAACGAGGCTAACACTACTCAGCGTTGGCCCAGAATTGCTTCCAGCAACAAAGTTCAGTGTCGTTGCGTTTGTAGTCCCAGCGTATGCATTTCCTGCTAGGTCTTTAATAACATTGTTAGCTATTTGAATGTCATAGGCGGCTGAGGCAGTGAAATCTGGCACATCAAGGGTCACACTCGCACCAGATTTTGATACTCCAGACGCATTATTTGCATAATTAACAGCCGTATTACCAGTAGGCGTGACAGTAATATTATTCGCAGTCCAAGTGATAACCTCACTAAATGTTAAAGCAATATTTGTATTTAAGGAAACACCCGTCGCGTTGTCCGCAGGAGAGCTGCTGCTCAGTGTGGGCGCCGTGTTGTCAAATATAACACTGCCGCTGCCACTGGTGGCCTGGGTTCCCGCATTTCCACTGAGGTCAGAAAAGTCAATAGTGTAGGTGACTGGGCCTTCCCCGTGACCACTAACCGCCGTATATGCGGCAGTCCATTCCGTTTTGTTTGGTGAATTCGTATTCGTATATGTGACTGTGTCTGTTAAATTAGAGCCACCATTACTCTTGAACACCGCTGTCGGCGTCGCAATCGCTTCACTTGTCGTGAAGCTAAGTGTCACAACATGACCAGCTTTGGCGTGCGTCTTGGGACCTGGGGAATTATTAGATTCAATGTTGACATCACTTATTGTCGGGGCGGTGTTATCAAATTGAACACTTCCACCGCCACTCGTGACTGCAGTAAACGTGTTTAAATTTCCAGCTAAATCTGTTATGGCGGCACTGAATGTAACCGCTCCATCAGTATCATCTTCGTCAGCCGTATACTTTGCCGTCCAAGTGTTTCCGGTAGTATTAACATAATCAATTGAAGTGTCCGTTATAGCTACCCCACCAGACTTAAATGTCACAACCGGTGCAGAAATTGTTTCGCTGGCCACCATCGTAAGTGTCACTACATCCCCATCCTTTGCGAAGGTACCGGGCGATCGGTCCGAAGCTATACTGACAGTCGTCAGCGAAGGTAACGTCTTATCAAGGGTGACAGCACTAGAGCCGTCAACATCAATGTCCGCTGCTCCGTCATTATTAGCCAGGTCTTTAAACGCAATACTAAAAGTTATAGGACCTCCTGTGTCTCCCGCAGCTACGGTATAAGTTGCAGTGTAAGTATTCCCACCACCAGGGTTCTTATAAGTAATGGTCGCATCATTAATATCGACCCCTCCCGACTGAAAGGTAACCGCGTAATCAACTCCACCAGTAGAATCATGTATTTCTTCATCGGCAGTAAATTCTAAGGTGACCGTATTGCCACTTGTCGCCACGGTATTAGTAGAGTTATTCGACGCAATACTAACACTACCCAATGTGGGCAGGGTCTTATCAAACACAACTGGTACCTGCCCAGAAGTTAAGGCAGAGACAGTTGTACCATCTATATTAGCATGGTTTTTGAAGTCGATACTGACCGTGACATCGCCCTCTGTATCCGAGGCATTCGTGGTATACTTTGCATAATGAGTGGTCCCACTACCACTATAAGTAATAGAGGTGTCCGTTACAGCTTGCCCACCTGATTTGAACGTGACCACTGGCCGGGAAATTGAATCATTAGCTACTATCCTGAGTGTAACCTCACGGCCTGTCTTTGCGTGCGTTGATGGCGAATTATTTGTGGATAGACTAACAGAATTTAATATTGGCGCCGTTCTATCAAATCTTACAGTACTTGAGTCCGTGACTGTGGTTCTAGGGCTTCCTACGTTTCCAGAAGAATCCTGAAAGGCCACACTAAAGGTTACATTACCCTCAGTATCACTAGCCTCAGCAGTATACTTTGCCGTCCAAGTATTTCCAGTAGTATTAACATAAGCAATCGAAGTGTCCGCTATAGCTACGCCACCAGACCTAAAAGTCACAACTGGTTCAGCAATTGTTTCGCTGGAAACAACAGTGAGTGTTATGACATCCCCTGTGGTTGCCCAGGGGCCGTCTGTATTCGCGTTGTTTGACACAATACCAACGGTGGTAAGAGTTGGTAAGACCTTCTCGTTAAACGTGGCCGTGTTATTGGATTGAGATGTCGCCGCCACATTGTCAGCTGCGTCATAAATTGAGTTACTGGCTGCTGGAACAACGGCAATGGTTTCAGATCCGTTGGCTATGCCCGACGTACTAAAGCCTAGAACCCAAACCGACTGAGAGGTCTTCGAAATTGACGTCGGTGTTGCAGCAACAATTGTTGCCGCCCCTCCAGAAATTGAAAGTGCGAAGTCGCCTACTTCCAGATCACCAGAGCCACCAGTCGCGTTGTAAACATTCTCAGCAAAGGTAACGGTAACTTCAGTATTTGCGCTGTTGACGGTCGCACCCGAAATTATGGGCGCCACCTTCTCATTAAGCGCGGCGGTATTATTGGATTGGGACGTAGCCGCCTCATTGGCAGTACCATCATAGATCGAGTCATCAATTGGAACTACTGCAACAGTTTCAGAGCCATTGGCGACGCCTGACGTGCTGAAACCAAGAACCCAAACGGACTGGGAGGTCTTCGAAATCGTCGTCGGCGTAGCCGAAGCAATTGTTGCTACCCCTCCAGAAATTGAGAGTGCAAAATCACCAACTTCCAGGTTACCGGAGCCACCAGTCGCGTTGTAAACATTCTCGGCGAAAGTAACGGTCACCTGAGAGTTTGCGCTGTTGACGGTTGTGCCAGAGATTATGGGCACCACCTTTTCGTTTAGTGCAGCCGTGTTATTGGATTGAGATGTCGCCGCCGCATCGGCAGCTGCGTCGTAAATTGAATTAAGAACTGGAACAACTGCAATGGTTTCTGAACCATTGGCGATGCCCGACGTACTAAAACCCAGGACCCAAACCGTCTGGGACGTCTTCGAAATTGACGTTGGCGTAGTCGCACCGATTGTTGCCGAACCTCCCGAAATTGAAAGTACAAAGTCAGCAGCTTGCAAATCACCAGAGCCACCAATCGTATTAAAAACGTCTTCACTGAAGGTTACAGTCACTGCAGAGTTAGCAGAATTGATCGTCGTACCCGTGATTGTTGGATCGCCGGCATGCGCAAAACTTGCGTAAAAACACGCAAAAATTGCAAAAGTTATTCGCAAAAGCCTCAACATTATATAGTAAAATCAATCATTTATTGGAGACAATCCTTTGTCAAAATAATTCTTACTATTATTTATTTATTTATTTGTAGCCAAAAAGTATAAACTGGTATTATATTCAACGACTTAAAGTGGGTAATTGTTACAAAAATTTCATAATTTGTTGCCACTTCACAAACCTAATATTTGCACATTTTTGAGATCTCGCTTTTCTCGTGGGTCTACTTGATATACCAGTCGGTAATGGGGAAACTTAAAAATCCTGGCACCATTGGGCTAAGTCTTGCGTTATTTGGAGCACTTTTACTTACACCGGACACGCTATTAATGCGCCTATCTGAGCTGGATGGCTTTTCAATGTTAGCGTGGCGCGGCGGGCTTAGTGGTATTGGATACCTTCTAATTTGGGCGTGGTTTAATCTGCGTTTGGAACTAAAAGTACCCAATTTGTTGACCCTTAGCTTTGCTATTGTCGTCATTTGCCAGATCATTAATGCAACTTTTTTCAGTCTCGCCATCGCGGTTGCGCCCGTGACAATAGTTTTAATAAGTGTCGCAACTGCGCCAATATTTTCTGCAATATTATCTTGGTTTTTTCTTGGTGAAACTCTCTCAAAATTTTCTATTGGGACCGCAATACTTGTGCTGTTTGGGCTTTATATTTCAGTCCTTGGGAGTGGCGCTACGCTGATAGAATTGGATACCTCAACCTTGCTGGGAGCTTTGTTTGGCCTCGGAGTGGCCTTTACACTTGCAATGAATTTCACAATTATCCGTAAGGACAAGAATGTTCCATTTGTGTTAGCAATCGGTATTGGAGCACTTTTAGCAGGCAGCCTAGGATTACTTTACGCAGACAATCTCTACTGGCCCCCAGTGAAAAATATGGCAGCAATTGCCATTACTGGTATTATTATTCTACCCGTTTCTTTTTGCACTTTATCCTACGCCGCGCGATTTGTTCCCTCCTCTACTGTGAGCCTTATTATGCTGCTAGAGACAGTCTTAGGTCCCCTATGGATTTGGTGGGGAATTGGGGAGGAGCCTACTAACGCGATGCTCTTCGGCGGAGCCATCGTGATTTTCTCTCTCGCTGCTTTTCTCATAAATCAACGCAAAAATAGACCAACTTGAACCGTTTAATCACCGAAACCTAGAGAGATAAACGCGGATCAGGGTCTGAGTAAGTTGAACATGTTGGAACGAAAAAAAGAAGTTTTTCTTAACTTTATGGATCGCCTACCACGCCATAACTAGGGGCTACTGTAGGATTTACAGCCCTATTCAGGTAGTCGTTCATTTGAGGCTCATAAGTCTCCCACAACATACGTAATTTTTCAATTGGGCCCACCTCTTCCCAATCAACACGCAAATCTACTAGCGCAAACGGTTGGGTCCCTGAGACCAGAAGTGACGCAGAATGAACCGGGCCTCCCTCTCCGCCAGCAGCTAGGCCACCCTCAATTCCTTGGAGGAGACGCTCCGCCAAATGTGCACTTGGGTTGGCGCTAAATCCACTTGTAATGCCCTTTGCGACAGTCTCACTAGACAATAAATTTCCCGCGGCCACACAGTCGGTATCCTCACTAATTGCGTTCGTGCCCAGAATATTTTTACCTGTGAAATGTGCCGTATTACCCTTTGAATCAATCGCAGTGAGCTGGCGATAGTCAATAAAATCTCGCCCCTTTGTGACAGTTGCAATCGCATTAGATGCGTCACGGCCTGCCTCCATCGCATCCAAAACTAATGTGCCTAAATGTGGGTCAGTTATATTTTGTGTGGCAACAGCACCCACGCCTGCGCGTACATGTGGACAACGTGATCCAACCGAAATTGATGATGTTGTAATCGCAACGCCGAACATCCCAGTTTGAGCACACCGCCCAGCAATTGAAAATGTCATAGTTTATCCTTGATAGTCTGGCACTAAACGACGCGCCAAATATTTCTGAAAATCGTGAATTTCACGCTCTAACCAACTCAACTGACCAGGGGCGGCAAAGCTTGACCTTGAGCCTGCATAGATGCCCTCAACAACTTTACGGTCCTCCGTATTTACATGTTCAAAAAAAGTCATTAGCGAACCTATCCACTCACTGCGCTCATCTGCAAAGCTAAGCATTGCATCTACTTCGGGAGCTATAGCAACACCAAAACGGATGTCGACTTCGCCAACCCCTTTCGGCCTTAAAGATAAATACCACAGATGATCCGGCGCCAAGACATACATGTGACTTGGAAAAACTGTGGGCAAAACTGACGTATTGCGCCATTCGCCTGTCAGAGTGGTATTATCAGGGTGAGCCTGTCCATAGACAGCGTCCTCAGTTTTAGTGAACGTCTGATACGTGAAGCTGTCATGAGTTTTTTTTGGGAAAACAGTTTCATCCAAAGCAAACCAAGCCCCAACTGTAGCCTTATGGGCCACAGGCAGGTGATAACCTTCCATGAAATTTTCTGTAAGTAATTTCCAATTCGTTTTCCAAGTATGGCTTTCATTTATCACCGGAACATATTTTTCCATCTGATATCGCGCGACAACCTCATTAAGTGGAGCCAGTGATCTCTCTACGGTTTCGGCATCCGGGTTCAACGTAACATAAATCCACCCATTCCATATCTCAGTACGAATTTCTGGTAGGCAAATATCCTTTTTATTAAACCCATTTGATTGCTCCATATGTCCAGCGCCAATTAGTTGCCCGTTCAGGTCATACGACCAGGCATGGTAGGGGCAGACTACCCGGGCAGTTGTTCCACTGCCCTCGAGGAGCTGCATCATTCGGTGTCGGCAGACGTTAGAATATGATTTTACCTCACCCAATTTGTTTCTAATACAAAAAATTGGTTCACCAGCTATGCTGAAGGTTAAGTAGTCACCCTGATTTGGTATCTCAGCGACAAGTCCAGGGCATACCCAGTCTTTCCTAAAAATTTGGCGATTCTCAGCTTTGGCAATATCTTTATTCCAGTATAAGCCAGGCTCCGCTCCAGTAGCATCAGGCAATGATTTAGTTGCAATTTGGCCCAGATTTTCCAGTAAATGTTCACACGTTAAAGTATTGCTTTCCATAACAAACCTCTAGTCAGGGATGACTGCTGTCACCTCAATTTCAACAACCCATTCCGGGCGTGCAAATGCGGAAACGACTATACCAGTTGAGCACGGGTATACCCCCTTCAGCCACTTGCCCATTTCTTGATAAACATCATCTCTGTGCCGAATGTCTGTCAAATAAACGACAATTCGACATATCTGATCCATATGGCTGCCAGCCTCTTCCAGAAGCATCTTTATATTTTCCATAGTTTTGCGTGTCTGGAGAGTTGCATCTCCGATGTGAAGAGACTCCCGACTGTCTAAATCCTGCGATACCTGCCCCCGCAGGAACACCATTGTGCCTCTAGCGACAACGCCCTGGCTCAAATCATTATCTAGTTTTTGTTCGGGATAAGTTTCCTTCGTATTGAACGGTCGGATACGCTTATGAGTGGTCATGGTGGCTTTCCTTACAAATATTAGAGCTTATCTCCACCCCACACATTATCTGATAGATTAGCAGCTTTATGTGCAAAATCTAGTGGCCCATCCCAATCAAAGTTTCGGTAGACGGCAGCCAATTGCGCAAATGGCGCGGACTGCGCAAACAGTTGAAAGGTGAGCCGGTGACCAGCGTAATCAGAATTCAGTAGATCCCGTGCAAGGCTCAAAAGCTTACGACGATCATCTGCAATCCACTTATCGTTCAAAGTATAAAATTTATCCATCCAAGGTTTGGTATCTGCTGCAGCAAAGGTCGCAGCATCAGGCGTGACGCAAATCTGCCCACCACACAATTCACGGGCCATGTGCATCATTTTTGGTAAGTTTGAGAGAGCGTGAACCCGACCTGACATCAACATAGATTGATTAGGCATCAACAACCCACTAGGGCTTTTCTCTGCTGTCGCAATGGACGCTGTCAGAAATGCATCAATTCCCTCCCGCCAAACAGCAAGTTCCGCCAGTTTTTCTTGAACCGCCTGCTGTTTATCCAATCCGGTTTGTTTTACATTCCAAAGCGCCGCACCAATTATTAAGTCAGCGTAAGACAATGTTCGCTGAACAAATGGAAACGCAGAATATCGGTGGAGTGTGGCACGAATAAAACTTGCCGCTCGGGTATGTTGATAAAACAAAATATCTTCCCAAGGGACCAATACGTCGTCCAAGATCATCAGCGTGTCAATCTCGTCAACGCGATTAGAAAGTGGATAGTCATCCGCCGATGCACGGCCAGCAAACCCAGTCCGACATATATGCTTAACCCCCGGCGCATTCATTTTTACAATGCACCCCAGAGCATAGTCTGACATTTCCGAATTACCCCAATTGGCAATCGTTGGTTTCAGGAACGCTTGGTTTGAGTAAGATGCCGCAGTTTCATACTTGGCTCCTCGAATAACAATTCCCGCATCGGTCTCTTTGACCACATGGACGAGCATGTCAGGATCCTGATCTTGCGGTGTTTTTGATCTATCACCCTTGGGGTCAGTATTGGCAGACACATGGAAAGAATCTTCTTTAGTGCAAACTTTAATGTGGCGTTCAATATTCTCAGAAAATCGTGGATCAATCTCATTGAGGATGTCTTTACCATCGCGGAGTGACCACATCTCGCCAATAGTTTCATCCCCCACACGGGTCACTACCCCGCCAACCTCATTCATGACGAGGTCAACAGCTTCCCTCTTGTCTTGCCAATCCTTAGCTTCATGCGGAAAACGCAGGCCAATGGCGTGGCGTTCGCCCTTATCTTTGTATGTCATAACCGACTGGGTCTTAACTTCATGCTGCATATCATAAATCCGCGCACGGACATCAATGATTGGCTTCATTTGCGGATGAATTGTTGGGTCCTCAACTCTCTCACCATTGATCCAGACGTTTCGTCCATCCCGAATTGATGCTCGATATTCATCACCTGTACGTATCATTTTAAGGTCTCTCTTGTCGGCTTAATACAATTTAAATTTATGTCTCTGGAGATTGCACTGCTATTAATTTCAGAAAATCTACAAATGAATTATACTTATTCTTGATTTAACCTTAGTCAGCATACCATAATGAAGAAAATAAATTGTATTTTTACATTAAATAGCTTTTAACTATTTAATATGCATCGATTTTCACTTCGCCAACTCGAATACTTTGTCGCATGCGTGGATCATGGATCCACCGCTGACGCTGCCAGCGCCCTGAATGTGTCACAGCCTACAATTTCTATCGCAGTAACTAAGTTAGAGGATCAACTTGGCGTACAGCTCTTGCGGCGCCACCACTCTCAGGGTGTCACAGCAACTGCAAGCGCAGAAAATATATTGCACTCTGCTCGCGCACTTTTAGCTCATGCCACAGACTTGCAAAGTCAAATAATGACTAAGGGAGATACGATATCAGGTGAGTTGAAGTTGGGTAGCTTTTCAACTCTGGCATCCTCCATCCTCCCGCGCCTAGTAAACTCATTCAGCTCTAATCACCCAGAAATACAGATTAAAATAACAGAAGGCACCCAAGTTGAACTTTTAGAAGGCCTAAATTCAGGACAGTTAGAAATGGCGCTCTTGTATGACTTGGATCTACCAAGTTCCATAAAAAAGACCAAGCTAACGGAGCTGACCCCCCATGCCGTTTTACCAGCCGGCCACCCCCTGTCCACTCAAGCAGATGTCGACATCACTGACCTAGCTGATGAACCATTTATATTACTAGATATTCCACCAAGTCGCGAGTATTTCCTTGGTTTATTTAAGTCAGTGGGCTTGGAACCCAATATCGTCCACAGCTCACCATCACTAGAACTAGTCCGTGGATTAGTTGGCTATGGTTTAGGGTTTTCGTTGTTAGTTACGCGTCCAATGAGTGATATGACTTACGACGGACAACAGCTTGATATTAAGCCTCTAAGAAATAAAATTACTAAAAGTTCAATTGTTCTTGCCCATCACAAAGATCTCAGGCCCACACAACTGATGACATTATTTGGTAAACTAGCACAAAGCATCATATGAGCATGTGTCTGATAAAAATTCTTTCCCAGAACACCATAACCATTGAACTAGGCCAAAGTTCATATGCTGAGTCATTTTGAATACTAGTGCGCTGGCTTGATCAGGGAACCTGGCTTGCGCTGAATTAGACTAACCGGGAATAAAGTCTATATCCGAAGTTCATTTTCCATAGATGAACCCCTTAGTCAACTAAGGTGCTTCGCCCCTTCAGAAAAATTTAAAACTTCCACTATATAGTTATAAAGTTGATCTCATGGGGCGAAGCGTCGCATTGGAACGCGCATAAACAAGGCCAGTTCAGTTTCATGCAATAACCCAAACGTTCAGAGGTAATTCAAATGAAATCCATAATACTTATAGCCACACTACTGCTATCGTCTCCCTGCTTGGCAGGCGACATGTCAATTGAAATGCTGAATAGAGATGCTGAATAGAGATGCTGATGGGAACAAAATGGTTTTCAGTCAGGAGATTGTAAATATTAGCTCTGGCGACACGATAACCTGGATCCCAACTTCAAAGGGGCACAATGTCGAAATTATCACTTCCCCAAATGGAACAGACTTCAAGTCAAAAACCAACCGTGAGGCTAAGTTGACCTTCACCGAACCCGGTATCTACTATTACTTATGTACCCCACATAAAAGCATGGGGATGATTGGCCTTGTCATAGTTGATGGGGATACATCTAACATTGGCGAAATAGCTAAATCGAGGGCTGTTGGGAAGAGCAAGAAAAAACTCAAAGCGCTTTTGAGCGAACTCAGTTAGAAAGTAAGATTGGAGATATGAGCAATCTGATCAGTTGGAGCGTTGCGTCGAACATTGTTTTGAAATTATTGTTTGCCAACCACACCGCTTGGGTCGCCTTACGCTTGCAAGAAACTTTTAGATAAAATAACTTTCCCTCAATTAGAACTTTAAATAAGTGGAATTGGCATATGTCTCTGAAACTAGTTTATTTTAAAATGCGGGCCTTGGCCGAGGCGCCTCAAATGCTTATGAGGTGTAATGATATTAAATATGAATATGTCATGTCTTGGGTCCACTTTGGAGAGTCATGGGCAAGGGCAAAGCCAAAGTTAAATTTCAAGCAGTTGCCAATGCTTGAGGTAAATGGCCAGCATCAGATCTGCCAGAGTATAGCCATATTGAAATTTCTTGAAAACAAGGCGGGCCTGAGTATCACGGATCAAGTTGAAGCTGCAAAAGCGGATGCAATACTGCAGAGCGCCCAAGAACTATTTGCACCGCTAAACCCAACTGTAAATTTTGCTGTTGGTGATGATTTTTTAACAAAAAGAGATGCAATGCGTCAGGCATTATCAACTCGCTTTCAAGAACTGCAGAATTGTTTAGACAAGAATACGTCAAAGTTCTTTACAGATGATACTGCCAGGGCTGCTGAGTTTGCAGCCTTTCACCACTTAGATCTGTCAAAGAAACTTGATCCAAGCATAATAAAAGAGTTTCCAAGATTAGAAACATTTATGTCAGATATTACTGAACTGCCTAAAATAATGGAATACCTCACGGATAGACCTGAATTAATCAGCGTTGGAGAAAAGCCTCAGTTAGTTATAGATGGCGTGGAGCACCCAACCGGCGTGACGCAGACTTAATATTTATCTAAGTTTGATCAGAGTTTTTTTAACAATCTCAACCCAGTTAATTGATCTAGCTATACGATTGAAGTCAGGATGATTTGCCTTCCAATCCAGCATTTAGCAGGCCATGGGCCCCAGGAACACGCATCTCGAATACCTCGGTCACAGAGGTATAATCATAGTAGCCAAGGCGGGCTAGGGGACGAATTTTTGGGATGTCGAGCTTGCCTTCAGGAGTGATGACTTCATCACGAACATGAATTTGAACAACCTCCCCATAAACCACCTCAACCCAGCCATGATTAGAATTACCCCGCAGGCGGTGAGTAGATAAATAGCGACACTCAAAATGCGCAGGGCTTTCGGCGACCCGAGGCCCAGGAGCCTCTATGCAGGGCTCCGCAGTCACACCGGCACGGCCAAACTCATCTTCACCTTTAGGTAGCTCCATCGCAGAGATATTTACCGCCTCGCGCAGGTCGTAAGTTGCCATATTCCACACAAACCACCCCGTTTCTTCTGCATTTGTGACCGTGTGTTTTCTTTCACCAGTAGAAAGTTGATTTGCCGCAAACATAACCATTGGCGGATCAAAGGTTAAATTTTGCCATTGGCTATAAGGGGCCAAGTTTGGTGTACCATTTTTAGAAATTGTCGACAGCCACCCAATTGGACGAGGTACCGTACAAGATTTAAATGGTGAAAAGGGAAGTGGGCAGGGCTCGTCTTGCGGCGCGTAATGCACGTAAATCTCCTAAGTTGGTCAAAGACCATTTATCTATTTTTTGAATCGAAGCAAAGTTCTATTAAATTTTAAGTTTATTAGTTCTATTTTTTTCATGTTATTTGGGCCGTAGCTTCAATTTCAATTAACGCTTTGTCTTCTACCAATCCTGCTACTACCAACATTGACATCGCCGGGAAGTGACGGCCAAAAATGTCACGGTAGGCTTTACCAACTTCACGCTGGTTTTCCAAATAAGCAGTCTTGTCCGTTACAAACCATGTCAGGCGAACAACATCTGCAGCGGTCCCACCCGCCGCCTCAACAATTTCCACAATATTTTCTAAAGCCTGACGCATCTGCGGGACAAACTCAGTAGAAGTAAAAACCTTGTCTTTATTCCAGCCTATCTGGCCACCCGTGTAGAGAGTTCCACCATCAGTCAATACTCCATTTGCATAGCCAAGCGCTGGTGCCCATCCATCTGGGTGAATATTTTTACTGGTCATGCTACTACCTTAATAAATTTTGTGAGGTGCTGTCGTACTGCGTCTGGGATTGGCGTTGGCTTGCCGATCTTGTTTGTGTGGACCAAAATAGCTTCAGTCGAAAACCGCTGCTCTTCCATACAATGAGCAGTCATCAAATAACTAAAACTTGACCGCCCTATCCGTCCAATTTCCAACGTCAATACTAGTTTATCCCCATGCCTACTTGGCGCAGTAAATTTTGTTGCAATTGTAGCAGTGGGAACTCCACCAGTAAGGTGGAAGCTCTCAAAGGGCCACTGCAGGGCCTCCTCAAAAAAGGCCTCCACGCAGTCATTCATCATCTCAAAGTAGCGAGGGAAAAATACAATGCCCGCGGGATCGCAATGTTTGAATAAAACCTTTTGAGTAAAATTAAAAACCATTCATGTAGTCCCTAGAAAAATACGATTGCGGTTAGTAAGGTGATTACTCCTTACCTCCATCTTTAAGAAGAAAGCGTTGGATCTTTCCAGTTGGTGTCTTTGGTAGGGATTGGGTGAAAATAATACTCCGCGGATATTTATACGGGGCAATAATTTTTTTAACGTGGTCTTGAAGACCCTTCACACAATCAGCAGTTGGAATTACCCCGTCAGATAACACGACGTGAGCCTCGACAATAGCGCCACGCTCCGGATCACTAGCGCCGATGACCGCACATTCACCAACGTCACTATGTGATAGGAGGGCGGCCTCTACCTCCGGCCCGGCTATGTTGTAGCCTGAGGACAAGATCATGTCATCATTCCGGGCAGAAAAATAAAAATAGCCACTTTCATCCTGAACAAACGTATCACCCGAAATATTCCAGCCATTCTGCACATATTCTTCCTGCCGCTCACCCCCTAGATATTTGCAACCAGTTGGCCCCTTCAGAGCCAGCCGACCAGCTGTTCCACGTGGTTGTTCCTCGCCGTCTAACCCAATAATTTTGGCAAGGTATCCCGTTACCGGTTTTCCAGTGCAGGCGGGCATGTGGTCATCAAAACGATTTGAGATAAAGATATGGAGCATCTCAGTAGCTCCAATCCCATCCAACATTGGCTTTCCTGTTTTAGAAATCCATTCATCATAGACCGGCGCGGGTAAAGTCTCTCCTGCCGAAACGGCAGCCCTTAGAGATGATAAATCTGCACCCTCATCCATTGCCCGCAGCATAACCCGGTATGCAGTTGGGGCAGTAAAGCAGATAGTTGCCCGATATTTTTCTATAATCTCAATCAAATTGGGTGGGGCAGTATCTTCCAATAGTGTGGCAGTTGCACCAAACCGCAGAGGGAAAACTGCAAGCCCACCAAGCCCAAATGTAAACGCAAGCGGCGGTGAGCCTATGAAGACGTCCTCCGGCGTTACACCCAGTACCTCTTTTGCATATCCGTCAGCTATTATCAGCAAATCACGGTGGAAATGCATTGTCGCTTTGGGATTACCAGTGGAGCCAGAAGTGAACCCTAATAGTGCAACATCGTCCTGCATGGTTTTGATGGCGTCAAACTGAACGGGCTTTTCAAGGGCCAGGCGATCAAGCTCAGCATCGTGATTTGACGTACCATCGAAGCCCATCACGCGGATCAGGACGTCATTTCCCGCCGCACAAATTTCCATCTCCTCCATCAACCGAGTATCGCAGAGGGCGTAGGCAATCTGAGCCTTATCAACATATTTTTTTAACTCTCCAGAGCGCAACATAGGCATTGAATTAACAACTACGGCGCCCACTTTCGTCGCCGCAAGCCAGCAGGCAACCATCGCGGGATTATTGGCTGAGCGGATTAATACGCGGTTGCCAGGCTGAACGCCTATATCGTCCACCAGCACGTGGGCAAGCCGGTTTGTCCAATCAGCAAGCTCTTTGTAAGTGCGCCGACGCCCATTTCCGATCAAGGCGGTGTGATCTCCAAACCCTTTTGCAACCATCGCGTCAGTCAGTTCAGTTCCAACATTCAGCTCAGGTGGATAGTCAAATCCATCTAGCAAAAATTCTGGCCAAGTCGCTACGGTTGGTAAGTTATCTCGGGCGAAGGTATCTATGTGACCCGTTGCATTGGTCATTATAAAAATTCCTCCTGATGCGCACCTAAGGTTTGTCGTGCGATGATAATTTTTTGTACGTCTGACGCACCCTCATAAATGCGTAGGGCACGGATTTCACGGTATAGGCGCTCGACCGTCTGGCCAGTGCGCACACCATCCCCCCCATGCAGTTGTACCGCCTTGTCAATAATTACCTGCGCCTGCTCCGTAGCAAACAGCTTAGCCATGGCTGCCTCACGCGTAATGCGATGCGCCCCACTATCTTTCATCCAACCAGCACGGTAAATTAGAAGAGCTGCCGCGTCGATGTCGAGTGCCATATCCGCGATGTGACCCTGAACCATTTGCAACTCGGATAGAACTTGGCCCTGAACTTGGCGGGTTGTAACACGGGTTAGAGCCTGATCCAACGCACACCGCGCAAAGCCCAAAGCTGCAGCCGCAACAGTTGAACGAAACACATCCAAGACAGCCATTGCAATGCCAAAACCTTTTCCAGGCCTTCCAATCATATCAGCTACTGATAAACGGCAATCATTAAATTTAAGTGTCGCGAGGGGGTGAGGTGCAATTGTCTCTAGCCGCTCTTTTACTGTTAACCCCGGCATATCTGCGGGAACAATAAATGCCGACAGGCCCTTAGCCCCAGGCGCCTCTCCAGTGCGCGCGAAGACTGTGTAGACATCAGCAATTCCGCCATTAGAGATCCAGGTCTTCTCTCCATTTAAAACATACTCATTACCATCAAGCGTCGCCGTCATTGTAGAATTAGCTACATCAGATCCAGATCGTGGTTCAGTCAAGGCAAAGCCTGAAATTGCATGGCCTGAGCACGTTTTTGTCAGCCAGACATCCTTTTGAGCCTGGGTTCCAAACAGTGTAATCGCACCCGTTCCAAGGCCCTGCATTGCAAAGGCAAAATCAGCCAACCCATTATGGCGGGCTAACGTTTCGCGGATCAGGCACAGCGAACGTACGTCAAGCTTACCAGAATTTGAGCCAGAGTATTGCAGCCAACCGGCCTCACCCATCAGTTGGACTAATTCTCGCGTCGCCGTATCTGTGTCATCGTGATCGGTATTAGATAAATTAGACGTAGCCCAAGTTTCCAGGTTATCCGCTAGGGTTCGGTGGTGATCCTCAAAAAATGGCCAAGTTAAAAATGAACGATCCGCCATCAATTACCCCCAAAAACTGGTTTTTCTTTAGCGACAAATGCGTCAAATGCCTTCTTAAAGTCATTGCCCTGCATACATATTGCCTGAGCTTGCGCCTCAGCCTCAATGGCCTGATCAATAGTCATTGACCACTCTTGCACCAGCATCGTCTTAGTAATTGAATTAGCAAAAGTCGGACCGGCCACAATGCGCTTCGCTAGGTCGGATGCGGCAGCCTCAAGATCTTCTGGTTCTGCTAGGTTATTAAAAAAGCCCCAGCGTTCACCCTCCTCAGCACTCATTGAGCGCCCAAGGTAAAGCAGCTCAGAGGCACGGCCATAGCCAATGATGCGCGGGAGAATAGAGCAAGCCCCCATGTCACATCCAGCAAGACCAACACGATTGAATAAAAACGCCACCCTCGCCGACGGCGTGGCAATACGAAGGTCTGAGGCCATTGCGATAATTGCGCCCGCCCCAACGCAGACCCCATCAATTGCCGCAATAATTGGCTTGCCACAGTGGATCATGGCCTTAACCAAGTCTCCAGTCATACGGGTAAATTGCAAGAGCTCCTTCATATCCATCCGAGTTAGTGGCCCAATAATGTCGTGAACGTCACCACCAGAACTGAAGTTGCCACCATTAGAACCAAAAACTACAGCATGGACATCGTCAGCGTATTTTAGATCTCGGAACCAATCACGCAACTCGGCATAACTATCAAAAGTTAGCGGGTTTTTTCGATCTGGCCTAATGAGGTTTATAAAGGCTATTTCATCGGAAATCCGACATTGAAAATGTGTCACGTCACTGCGCATCAATTTCTCCTTCTGTTTTCCCCAGCAAGTTATATAGCGCGGCGGCGTCCCCTGAATTTAAACCTTGCAACAACTCGTCTAGCCAGGCCTCATGGGCGGTTGCTAATTTTAGAAACACAGCCTGCCCTGCTGGCGTTAACCTTGCCACCTGCGCGCGCCTATCGCCGGGCACTGCGACGCGCAGTGCGTGACCGTCTTCGGTCAGCCGGTCCACAATTCCCGTAACATTTCCATTTGACACACGCAGCAAGTCAGAGAGGTTACTCATCTTCAACCCATTGGGCCTGCGAGACAGAGCCGCCATCACATCAAAGCGTGGCAGTGTAGTGGCAAATTCCACTCGGAAGCGACGACGCAGCTCCATTTCAATCTTGCTACTTGCCTTAAGTAGTTTCAACCAAAGGCGGAGACGCGTCTTTGAGATTGGCTCTGAAGTGTTTTTTGGCAGCGGTATCATATCTCCCCGCCACTTAGAGTTAGGGCGTGCCCATTGACTGACCTTGCGGCATCAGAACAAAGCCACAAGGCCGTGCCCGCAACCTCATCTGTCTGGACAAACCGTCTCTGAGGATTGTCAGCCATCAACACTTTGGACGCATCGTCAGTGCTCATCCCAGTTTTATTGACGATATTGAGGATCGACCTCTCTAAGAGTGGCGTCTCGACATACCCAGGGCAGATCGCATTCACAGTAATCCCAGTAAGTGCCAACTCGCGCGCGAGGGAACGTGTTAATCCAACAACGGCATGCTTGGCAGCACAGTATGCACTGACGTAGGGATAGCCGCGCAAGCTGGCAGTTGATGCAGTGGCGATCATCCGGCCCCAGCCGGCAGACTTCATGTCAGGCAGTGCGGCCTGCCAACAATTGATAACACCACTTAAGTTGACCGATAACATATCGTTTAAGGCCTCAGGCGTTAACTTAGCAAATGGCACGCTTTTAGCGGCACCCGCATTGGCAACAACGACGGCTACGGGACCACGAGCTGAGCGCGCAGCATCAAAGGCCTTCATCACCATTTCTCTGTCAGTCACATCGCAAACCTGGTAGGGAATTTTCTGGTCCACGAGGCTTTGCTCAGTGCGGCCCATAATCGTCACATCCGCCCCAGCCTCAACAAATTGGCGTGCAGTTTGCGCCCCCACGCCAGAGCCTCCTCCCGTCACGATAACATGCTTACCTTCTACGCTCATGACGCCTCACCCATTTCTGCCGCGCGGTCAGCCAATCTCCAAAGCTGATCACGTCCAGCCTCGTAGGGCTTAGCCCAATCAGTGGCACTGCGATCACCAATTTTTGCAGCTTCCTGCAAAGTCCAATTTGCTGTCGTCAGGTGCGGGCGACCAATGGCAACCAAGTCAGCACGGCCAGCCATGAGAATTGAGTTGGCGTGATCAGCCTCATAAATATTACCTACGGCCATTGTGCACAGGTCCGCCTCATTACGAATTAAATCAGAGAATGGGGTCTGAAACATCCGACCATATACTGGCTTACCTTCGACCGAAGTCTGCCCTGCAGAGACGTCAATTAAATCTGCCCCCACATGGGCAAACATTTTAGAAATCTCGATGGCATCTTTGGGTGTTATACCATCCTCTCCCACCCAATCATTGGCAGATATCCTTACAGACATCGGTTTGTGGTCAGGCCAAGATTTTCGCATGGCAGTGAAGATTTCTAGGGGCCACCGCATTCGGTTTTCTAAGCTTCCACCAAACTCGTCATCACGCGTGTTTGAGATAGGTGAGATAAACGAGGAAATGAGATACCCGTGTGCCGCGTGAAGTTCGACCATATCAAAGCCAGCACGGTCCGCCATTTCAACCGCAGAAACAAATTCCATTTTGACCTGGTTCATTTCTGCATGTGTTATGGCGCGAGGGGTGGCATTATCCTTGGACCAGGCAATGGGTGAGGCGGACATAATATCCCAATTTTTCGAAGCGAGAGGTAAGTCCATTCCCTCCCAGCCCAAGTTCGTTGAACCCTTCCGTCCTGAGTGTCCAATCTGACAACAAATTTTTGCGTCGGTTTCACTATGAACAAATTTCGTTAGGCGGGCCCAACCAGCCTCATGTTCAGGTGCGTAAAGGCCTGGGCAACCAGGTGATATCCGCCCCTCAGCGCTCACACAGGTCATCTCCGTGTAGACCAACCCCGCACCACCCTTAGCCCGCTCACCATAGTGGATGAGATGCCAATCATCTGGTACGCCATCTTTGGACTTATACTGCGCCATGGGCGATACAACTATACGGTTTTTAAGTTCCATCTCACGTAGCTTAAAGGGTGCAAACATCGGCGCGCGGACTGGGGTGTCACCTGGCATCCCAGCTTGATCCATGAACCAACGCTCTGCAGATTCGAGCCATTTAGGATCACGCTCACGAAGGTTTTCATGACTAATGCGTTGACTGCGGGTTAACATCGAGTAGTTGAGCTGGACTGGATCCAACTCCAGGTAGCGCTCTACCTGCTCAAACCACTCTAATGAATTGCGGGCAGCAGATTGCAGACGCAATACTTCAAGCCGACGTACATCTTCGTAAGTTGAAAATGCTTCGGGCAGTGAGGGTTTTTCGTGGATGAGTTTCGCTAGTTGCGCCGCACTCTCAAGTGCCAGTTTGGTACCAGATCCAATTGAAAAATGCGCTGTCGCCGCTGCGTCACCTAATAGTACAACGTTCTCATGGCTCCACTTTTCACATAAGACCCTCGGGAAGCGGATCCACGCTGACCCACGTATGTGGGTGGCATTTGTCATCAGTGAGTGGCCGCCAAGGTAGTCCTTAAAGATTTCTTCACAGACTGTGATGCTCTCCTGCTGAGTCATCGAACCAAACCCCCAGGCATCAAATGTCTCTTGGGTGCATTCAACAATAAAGGTAGCAGTATTTTGGTCAAATTGGTATGCGTGGACCCACACCCACCCATGTTTCGTTTCCTCAAAAATAAATGTGAATGCATCCTTAAATGTCTGGTGGGTTCCAAGCCAAACAAATTGGCATAGCCGCTCATCCACGGCCGGCTTGAATATACCTTTGTAAAGCATCCGCGTCTTGGAGTTTAACCCGTCATTTGCCACAACGACATCAAATTCATCTCGGTATGTCTCTGCACTTTCGACTTCCGTTTCGTAGCGCAAGTCTACACCGAGTGAGTGGGCTCGCTCCTGTAACAACATCAGTAATTTTTTTCGTCCAATGCCACAAAACCCATGCCCCGTCGAGACGAGGCGCTCGCCCCTAAAATGCAGTGCGATATCATCCCAATACGCGAAATTTTTTCGGATAGACGCCGCACTTACTGGGTCATTTGCGTGAAGATTTTCAAGTGTCTCATCTGACAATACCACACCCCAACCAAAGGTATCATCGGGCTTATTGCGCTCCAGCACCACAACTTCGCAGGACGGATCAAGCAGTTTCATGGATATTGAGAAGTATAGACCCGCCGGCCCGCCGCCTATGCACGCAATTCGCATAAAATAATAACTCCAATAAAATTTATAAGAGGATCATGATCCTATTTTAAAACTATTTCAAGTATGAAGTTTCAAGCATAAAATAGTTTAGAATAGCTAAAACTTGTCTAGCCATTATTTTAACAAATATCAAAGAAGTTGCACCTCATTTTAGGATAAAATTGAGATATAAAATTACTAGTCCAAACAAAGGTAGCTTGTCTAAGTCGCAAAATTTGTGGATCTTTCAATAGGTCAGATCCAACCTTTTGCACTTGACCATTAATATTTAAACAGGACATCATACGAGGATAATTTAGGCAGCCTATTAGGCGAGTGTTTGGCAAAACAAAGGTTATTGGACCCATCTGTTTTAAGTAACTTAAAATAATAATGTGAGGCTGAAGTGCAGTTAATTTGTCCAAAATGTGAGATGACAGTTGAAATTGACGATGGCGGAGCGCCTGAAAAGCGTCGTCCAGTGCGGTGCAGTAGCTGTGGTGAAAGTTGGTTCACTGGAGGCAAGACAGATCTCTACGCGCTGAGCTTTTCTAAGGGAGCTGAAATTGATCCAAAAGTTGCGGGAATTTTAAAGGAAGAGGCCGAGCGTGAAATGGCTGCACGTGAGATCGATAGTGAGAGAGAACTCACCAAGAAATTAGGCCACTCCACAGAAACAAAAGATCAACTAATAACAAAAGCGTCTACCAAGTCAGATCAGGACGGGCATGTATCCCTAACTTGGCGCCAGCGGGTTTTAGTTCTACTATTTGGCGTATTATGCGCTCTCACAGCACTTTACGTATATGCCCCCAATGCGGCGAAAACGTTTCCATCTGTGGCAGATTGGATTTTTTCTTATGTATTTCTGGTAAATGATGGGCGGCAGTTTCTGTTTGAAATTATCCAAAGTTGGGACCAATTTCTAGTTAGCTTGGACATTGCGGGCACTTTGGCCATTGCTAAGGATTGGTGTATTGGCACCGTGCAGACAATTATAGATTTTGGGTTTGGTTTGTTTGGAGCGCAAGAGGCTGACACTGGTAACTGATTTATTAGTTTGTAAACGAAAAAAGGGCGCTACCGATTTTAGTCGTGTGGCTCCTTTTTTAAAGTCATTATATTTTATTAATTTAGCCGACCACGACCCTCGTTGACCACAGCGGCTGCTTGGTCTAGGCGGCCCATCTCGGTTTTGGATCGCCGCTCTATGGCCTGTAGATCAGCCTCTTTACGCCGTTCTAAGCTTTTCATCTGTACTTCGTAACGCTGAAATACGCGCTCGCGCTCGGCCTCTATTCGAGACACGAGCGCTTCTTTTCTTTTACTAAGTGAATCTTCGACCATTTGAGCGATCTAACCTTAAATCATATCATAGTGATAGTAGCTATCTTCCGACATTGCTGGATCAAAGAAATCTGTATAATCATTATAATCATTATAATCATTATAATCATTATATTCATTTGTACCACCGCCAGTGTTGTTGGGAGTACCACCGCCAGTGTTGTTGGGAGTACCACCGCCAGTGTTGTTGGGAGTACCACCGCCCGCTTGATAATCACCACCAGGGTTATAGTCCCCAACAGACATATCAAAATTGTCAGCTTGCGACGTGTAACCACCCGCCATTTCAGTAAAGTCAACGTTTTGGAAACCAAGGTCAGTATTTTCGAAACCATAATCGACCATGATATCGACTTCGCTCTTATCGACAGCCTGGCCAGATTCATCAGCATAGCTAATGCTTTCTGAACCACTTCCGTCAAAGGTACTAATTTTCCGATCACCAGACTGGTCGGCAATCACCCTTTCAGTTTGCGCACCCGTAGTGGCGTCAAACTTTTCAATCACTGTAGAATTATCTGAAAGCTTAATTGTGTTTACAGTCTCGCCATCAACAACTTTTTGTTCACCAGTTCCAAGTACTTTGGAAAATGCCTTACCACTACCATCGACACCTGACTCCGTGACTTTGATTGCACCAGCGGCGTCTATAACAGTGTCCTGAACCGTGCCATCATTTCCAATAACCTTTTCGGAAGTAGAGGTCACAGAACCCGAGGAATAGAGTTCTTCCTTTACGATGTCGTTACCGTTTTCGTCATCGTTCTCTGTCCTAACTTTCGTTACGACACCATCCTTCTTGAACGTCGTTTGCTCGACACCAGTAGCTTCATTCCAAACTCTGGTTTCTGTCTCACCACTACCAAGATCAATGGTCTGGGTAAGCAGTCCAGTGTTAATATCAAAAGTGGACGTACCAGTTCCAACAGTAATTTCAGCCTGAAGTACACCACTCGAATTTAAGTTCTGTTGCTTAACTGTCATTGCCCCAGTTGTTAAATTAGTCGTGATCGTCTCAATTTCACCGTTCGCGTATGTGTAAGTTTCAATATTAACACCACTCTCCTCTACTTCAGTCCAGATTGTACCATCGTTGTACTCAAAGTTCTGTTGTTCGGCCGTGACTGCACCGTTAGCGTCCATTTTTAACACGGTTTCTGAACCGTCAGATCCTCTCATAATTTTTTCTTTGGTGCCATCGGCGTTAGTCAATTCAAGTGTTTCACTTCCTGAGTCTGACACTGTGAGAGTACCTGATGCCACTGTCGCCACTGCTCCAGTTCCAACTTGTTCAGTCACCACGACGGCCTTATCGGCACCAATTTCAGTCTTTACAATTTTTGCATTTGACCCCGTTCCAGTAGTTTCAACTTTGGTGACTGCACCATCTGCCTTTGTTTCAACAACAGTCTGCACACCACCCTCTTGTACCGATACCCGAGTATGATTTTGACCCAAGAACTCTTGCGCAGTCACAATTTCATTGCCCGACGCATCGTATGCTGTAATTTCTTCCTTCAGCTTTGTTCCATTGGCTGTTGTAAAGACCGCCTTTAAAGAAGCGTCCTCTTGGGTCGTGTAAGTCACAATGACTTCTTGTTCCCCTACTATATTTCTATGCTGCATTGAGCCGTCTTCTTGCATTGTCCTCACGCTCTGTGATGTCACTACACCAGAAGTATCGTAGAATTCCCAGGTTTCAACGCCAGTCGCCTCATCGGTTCTAACCTCTGTCTTTGAACCGTCGGCCTTCACTGTCGTATCGACACGAGCACCATTAACAATGTTCGTTGCACCAGTCCCAACAGCCTCAGTAGTTACATTACCATCAGCGCCGGTAATTAGCTTTGTTACAGTGGCGACACCATCAGCATTAACTTCCCTTTTAACGGTAGTTTTGCCGTCTGCAGAAATTGTTTCCTCGACAAACGAACCGTCAGTCGCGGCCACGAATTTAACTTCAACACCCCGAGCGTCCTGTGCGATCTCTGTAACCGCACCGTCGGGACCTTTTTCCACCTTGGTATAAACATTGGCCATGTCGTATTCACGCTCAGTAACTTCCAGTCCATCCCTATTGGTCGTTATCTCATCGAAGTGTGTTGCCTCGACTTTACTACCAGAACCGACCTGTACTTCTTGTACAACTTTAGTGAGGGGGTCAGTAATAAGCTGGGTCACCCGTACGTCACCACTTGCCAAAAACTCTGTCTTTATCTGAATGTTTGCATTAAGCGGATCCGTCATGATCTCAGTCAGGTTACCACGACCGTCATCATTAACTTGAATTTGATTACCCATCGCGTCAAAGCGCTGTTCAAAGCCCATTCCCATTTCTGGTCCAGAAGCTGCAGCTAATTCCGTAAATACCGATAGATCACTAGCCGAGCTAGCGCCCATCAATTCTGCCAGTGAAAGTACAGGAGCCTGCATACTACCACCACTTCCGTGATCATCTGGCCCATCCTTGTCAACTAAGAAGTCGACCATTGCCTGAGTAATGTTCGCACCGACTGCGACTGAAGCCGTATATGAAAAATCAGTCAATTTCATAACGAAGTTGGCATCAGTTACATGCACTGCACCAGAATCTGGATGGCCATCTACAGCGTAGTCTGTACCATTTTCACCACCAATATTGTAAACTTTTGGCGGTGCATTCGCATCTAATAGAAATTGAATCATTGCTTCCGTTATTTCGTCACCGGCTGTAACTGTTGTCCCAGTCCATGAAGCATTTTCAAGCGCAGTTGCTAATCCTGTGTCAGCATTGTCACCTGCCTCAAATTCTGTCGAATTTGCCCCCGTACCCAGTGTAAACTTTGGCGGACCAGATTGAGTATCAGGCTGAGCCGACATGAAGGTATTTAAATCGACCATGTCAATATCAAGGCTATCAGAATAACCTACAAGCGCGTCACTGTTGTTCACGTCGTAGACGTAGGCGGAATTTATTTCACCTTTTGTAACTAAATCAAGAGCATCTTTTTGGGCATTGAAATTGCCCGCTAAAATCTTGGCGGCAATCTTCACCGTGTCGAGCTCAAAATCCCCAAACATTGTCATCTTGAAGCCATTTTGCGTCAAGGTGAAACCCGTCATCACTGTATCTATTCCAGTGCCTTCTAAAAGAATTGTTGGATCATTCGTCATTGAGAAGACTGTTGCATCGAGCATCGCCTGACCAAAGTCATTTGACAGATCAGCTACGCCATCTCCATCATAGTCGTCATAAAATGCATCTATCCTACCGTCACCATCTCCATCGGAAAGGTTTGTTATGCCACGATCTGCAGCAAATAACTTCATATAATCGTCGGTAAATACCATCTTCTCCAATTGGAACAATGCGTACTTGTCCGTAATCGTCTTGACACCGTATTTGTCGTAGGAATATTCGCTTACTACCTCCCAATTTTCGTTAAATACGAACTGCATCTTCGCACCATCTGAGAATGTTGTAGTCTCAGTTATGCTTATCATATTGTAGGAGGTATCGTACTCCGTGACTGTCTCGCGGGTCTGACCCGTATATTGATTGGCACCATCGCTATCATTCTTTTCAGTCTCAGTGCGGGTCT
>Ga0209632_10001207_pt1 | contig 26528 bp, 25 predicted proteins | sample COG_10_FD_184754 | JGI IMG/M metagenome (GOLD analysis project Ga0209632, IMG submission 184754) | Pelagic Microbial community sample from North Sea - COGITO 998_met_10 (SPAdes) (version 2) | ecosystem: Environmental > Aquatic > Marine > Neritic zone/Coastal water | place: Helgoland, sampling... | reverse complement strand
GTACGGTGGAGAAAAAAAAGGTAAAGAGGATCTCAACATTATGAAAAAAAATAATGTTAATCAAGAAAATATAATATATTTAAATGATTCAGATATTGAAATTTCAAAATTATATCAAAATGTTTCAGCTTTAATTTACCCATCTTTTTATGAGGGGTTTGGACTGCCAATACTTGAGGCTATGCAATTAGGTTGTCCAGTAATTTCAAGTAATGGTGGTTCCTTAGAAGAAGTGGGAGGAGATAAGTTATTTTATTTTGACCCCACAAGTACAGAAAGTATCAAATATACAATTGAAAAAGTTTTAGATTCACAACAAACTATGCAAGATTTAATTAACTATGGTTTTTTAAGATCAAAAGAATTTTCTTGGTCAAAATGTGCACAGGAAACTTTATCAGTATATAATAAAATTAGATGAATGAGATGTTAATAAAGGTATCTATAATTGTAGTTTCATTAAATACAAAAATAGATTTTCTTGAAACTATTGAATCTATTAAAAGACAAACTTATAAAAACTATGAAACAATTGTTATAGATGGAAAAAGTAATGATGGAACAGTTGATGAGATTAATAAAATAAAAGACAACCTTTCTAATTTTATTATTGAAAAAGATACTGGAATTTATGATGCTATGAATAAAGGAATAGCATTAGCAAAAGGAGAGTGGATAATATTCCTAAATTCAGGAGATATATTTTTTGACGATTTTACGTTAGAGAAGATATTTAATGAAGAATTGTCAAACAAAGATGTAGTTTTTGGAAATACTGTCATTAAAAATGAAAAATATAAGTATATATCAATTGGTAAAAATTTTGACCTAGACACTATTGTTATGCCATTTTGCCATCAATCTTCTTTATTAAAAAGTAGTTTTTTAAAGAAAAACCCTTTTAATTTAGACTTTGAACTTTCTTCTGATTTTAATCTATTTTACCTCTGCTGTTTATTAAAAAAAACTTTTCATCAGCTGAATATACCACTTACAATAGTGAAAAGTGGAGGCATAGCAGATAATAAAAGACAACAAGTGTACAGTGAAAACATATCAATTATGAAAATGCATAATAAAATAAAAAATATACTTAAAATTTACATATTAAAATTTTTTCAATCGTTTAAAGATCTTTTTAAATTATTAATTCCACAATGGTTAATAAATATTTTGCTAAAAATGAAATATAATAAAAAAATTATTTAATGATTATATTGGGATTAAATGCTTATCATGGAGATGCAGCAGCATGCATATTTAAGGATGGTAAACTCATTGCTGCCGTAGAAGAAGAGAGATTTACAAGAATTAAACATTCTGCAGGATTTCCAGTTAATTCTATTAAATTCTGTTTAGAGTTTTGTAATATAAGCTTATCTAGTGTTGACCATATAGCAATTAATAGAAATCCTAATCAAAAAATTATTCCAAAATTATTATATGCTGCTAGTAATGTTTTTAAAATAAAATTTTTTAAAGATCGATTATTAAACTTAAAAAAAATTCATTCTTTAAAAAATGAATTTTTAAATCATTTTAAAGAAACACCAAAAGCTGAAATTCATAACATAGATCATCATAGCGCACACATAGCAGGATCTGTTTTCTTTTCTGGATTTAAAGATTCTAACTTTTTGTCAGTAGATGGGTTTGGTGATTTTGCCAGTACTGTTTCAGGATTTTATGATGGAAAAAAAATTATAAAATATGATGAGGTCTTATTTCCACATTCTTTGGGTTTATTTTATACAGCTATCACACAATATTTGGGATTTATGAAATATGGAGATGAGTACAAAGTAATGGGATTGGCCTCATACGGAGAGCCAATATATATTGATAAAATAAATCAACTTTTTATAAAAAAAAATTTATTTAGTTTAAATTTAGATTATTTTCTACATCATACTGGAAATGTTGAAATGACCTGGTTAACTGGTGAGCCAAAAATTGGTAAAGTTTTTAGTAATAAATTAATTGAGTTGTTGGGACCCGCAAGAAATAATAAAGAAAAAGTTGAAAAATTTCATATGGATATAGCTGCCTCTGCTCAAAAAGCTTATGAAGAAATCTTTTTTGATATGGCAAACAATTTGTATAAAAAAAATAAAAATGACCACCTATGTCTTTCTGGTGGCTGTGCAATGAATTCTGTTGCAAATGGAAAAATTTATGAAAGAACAAAATATAAGAAGGTCTATATCCAGGCTGCACCAGGAGATTCTGGTGGCGCTGTAGGAGCGGCAAGTATTGTTCTTAGAAACAAGAATAGTGATATAGAACAATTGAATGACAATCCGTATCTTGGTCCAAGTTATTCCTTAGATTATATTTCTGAAGTACTCGCTAAAAATGAAAAGATATTAAGTAGTAAATTAATTAAGGTAAGTAGCTATGATAACAAGGATGATCTATTAAAATTAACTGCCGATTTATTATCTAAAGAAAAAATAGTAGGGTTTTTTCAAGGAAGAATGGAGTGGGGACCACGTGCACTAGGAAATAGGTCTATTCTAGCCGATCCTAGAAATAAAAATATTAGAGAAATTTTAAATTTAAAAATAAAAAGAAGAGAAAATTTTAGACCTTTTGCCCCATCCATTTTAAAAGAAACTGTTAATGATTGGTTTGAAAAAGATGATGATGTTCCATTTATGTCTAAAGTATTAAAGATTAAGAATGAAAAGAGGTCTGCAATTCCAGCAGTAACGCACGTTGATGGTACGGGGCGACTTCAAACAGTATCTAAAGACCTGAATCATGATTATTATAAATTGATAAGTTTCTTTAATGAAATAACTGGAATACCAATTTTATTAAATACATCCTTTAATGAAAATGAACCAATAGTTTGTAACCCTGAGCAAGCACTGGATTGTTTCTTAAGAACAAAAATGGATGTCTTAGTGCTTGAAAATTATATTTTGATAAGAAAATAAAATAATGCCAATTTTTATAGACCTAGTTGATAATTTTCCATTTTTTGGAGTTTTATTTGCTATTATTTTGCTTTCGGGAATATATCAAATTGGAAATTATGTTTTACATTTTTATTCTATAAATAAAATATTTAGTGCTATTTCAAATGTTGATTGTCAAAAGATATTTGTAGGAATAAATGTAGTTTTATTTTTATTATATCCAATTGTTTTATTTTTAGACTCTTCAAAATTTATAATCAAAAATTTAACTATTTTAATCTTTTTTATAGGTTTAATAAAACTACTAATTTTAGTTAATAATTATAAATTTTTTTATAAGAATATTAGTATAGACCGAAAACACTTGGATGAATATTTACTATATTTAATTATCTTTAGTTTATTTTTATTGTCTTTAGCTCCAAATACTCATGCAGACTCACTAGACTATCATTTTACTGCAGCGAAACACATCATTGAATATGGAACTCTTTCAACTGATTTAACACATTTTCATTCAAGGCTGGTTGGGTCTGGGGAAATAATAATTGCAATGGGTCTTGTTTTTGGGTCTGAACAATTTGGAAGCTTGGTCCAATTTTCAGGTTTAATTAGTCTGTTTGGAATTTTTTTAAAATTTAAGCATAAAAATAATTATATATTTATGTTATTGATTTTAACTTCGCCGGTAGTACTTTTTTTATCATCTACATCCAAACCCCAACTTTTTCATATTTGTGCCTCAGCTGTTGCACTGTCACTATGTCTATTTGATAGAAAAGTAATATTTAATAGAAAAAATGAAATTATTAAGTGTGGTATAATTCTATTTATTTTATTTATATCCTATCAGGTAAAGTTTTCATTTATTTTAAGCACATTCTTGATAGGATTAATAGTTTTTTATAAATCGATTAAAAAAAAAATATATATTGAGTTTTTTTTAATAGTTGCAGGTTTATTTGTATTAATCTATTTACCACCAATTTTTTGGAAGATTAAATACTTTGGTGGAAATGTAATAGAGTATTTATATTCCCCATTACCAATTTCCATACCTGGAATGATTGAATTTAAACACTATTTAACTAGTGTTGGAGCGCATCATAATTTATTAAATATTATTATTCCTAGAAACTTAGGTGAGTTTACAAATTCTTTAGGTGTAGGAGTTTTTTTTATTTTTTTAGTTAATTACAAAAAAAATAATGATGCAAAAATTATATTAATATTAATATTTATATTTATAATTACCTCATTAAATTTAGGACAGATAACAGCTCGATTCTTCTTAGAACCCTTTTACTGGACTATGGTTTCTTGTATATATTTTGGAACATGGAAAAATTTTAAATTATTTAATATTCTTTGTAAGGCTCAAGTTGTCTTAATAATCCCTATGATTTTTTATGGAATAATATTCTTATCCTCTGGATCCTTAACATCAAACATGAAGCATGATGTACTAAAAAAAAATGCGAATGGTTATTCACTATTTAAATGGTCAAATAGTATTATTTCTGAATCTGAACCGATAATTTCTACACACAGATCTATATCTTACGGAAAGAGTAAAACGATACCCATTGATTTTATTATATTTAATGTGGCATCAGATAATAATAATATATTAATAGAAGAAATAAAAAGAATTAACCCTAAGTATTTTTTAGATTATGGGTCAAAGCCTGTGAAAAATGAAACTTTAAAAAATTGTATTGGGGCGCTGTTACAAGAAAAGAAAAAAGTTGGTATTCATGCTACTAGAAATCCTTTCAATAGATCTGTATCTTATAACGGATATATATATGAATTTAATGCTAACCTGTTACCAGGCTGTTTATCAAAAAAATAAAAACCTTTTTGGATATTATTAATGATTATTTATTTCATCTCACTATTACTGCTTAATTATGTTTTATTGAATTTTAATAATACTATTGCATATAAGCTAAACATATTTGATAGTCCTGATAAATTAAGAAAATTTCATAAAGAAAAAACACCTATTACAGGAGGTATAATTATTTTTATTAATATATTTTTTTTTTATTTATTTAATTATTTTGGTTTTTTTGACAATATGAATTTGTTTAATGATAAATTGGAACTTAATGTTTTTATCTTTTCTTGCTTTTTAATATTTTTACTTGGTTTTGTGGATGATAAAATAAATATTTCTGCAAATAAGAAATTTTTAATTTTATTAATTATTTTAATACCAACAATTGTATTTCAGGATTTTTTAGTAATAGAAAACATAAAGCTTAGTTTTTCTGAAAAACAATTTAATATAGATGGAATAGGTTTTTTTTGGTCATTGTTATGCTTATTACTTTTTATTAATGCTCTGAATATGTTTGATGGAATAAACTTACAAGTTGGAATTTACTCGTTGATAATATCTATATTTTTTGTTTTCAAAAATTATTATTTAGTTCTATTTATAACATTAATAGTTTCGATTATTTTTTTCTTAATATTAAATTCAAAAAATAAATCTTTTTTAGGTGATGGCGGGAGCTATCTATTAGCTTATATTTTTGGTTATTTTTTTATTAAATTATATAATGAAAGCGATCTTTTAAATGCTGATAAAATTGTTTTGTTCATGATAATTCCTGGTTTAGATTTAATGAGATTATTTACAGTTAGAATAATTGCTGGTAAAAACCCCTTTTCATCAGACAGAAATCACCTACATCATTTATTATTAAAGAAATTTTCTTCATTAAAAACAGTTATTGCAACTCAAGCATTGATTATATTGCCGTTACTACTCAGCTTTATATATAATGAGATAGCTATTCTTTTATTAATTTCTTTAACTGTTTATTCGGTTATTATAATTAAATTAAGATAATTTTTTTTTTTTAAGAACTACATAGTAGTATTGAAAATTATTAACAAAAAAATTATTAAACATTTTTTCAAAACAAAATAGCAATTTGAACATATATTTTCCAAAAAAGTTATCAGGAAAAATCATTTTTTGATGTTGTGCTGAAAAAGATCTCCAGCAGTGAAATTTAATATCTGCAATATTATTAAATTGGTTCCACCACTTTTTTGAGTGGCAAAAAAAATAAATTTTTTGTTTTTGTGTATTTCTATATTTAATAATTTTTTTAAATCTATTGATTATTGTGTCTGGGTTACTGTAGACAATTATAACAGGACAGTTTTTTTTTGTGATCTTTAATAATTTTAGGACTGCTTTTTTCTGGTTATTTTTGTGAATATGATAAATAGTATGAAGACTAATTGAGCAATCAAAAAAATTTTTCTTAAATCTTACTTTAAAAAAATCATTACAATAAAATTTTCCTTTAGATTTTAATTTTTTTTTAGCTTGATTAATTGCTTCCCAAGAAAAGTCAACACAATGTCTAAAATTATAGTTTTTAGAATATTTAAGGTATTCCTTATATTGGATTGGTCCGGACGCAAAATCAAGAATATTAACTCCTCCTTTGGGGATATGATTCATTAACTTAAGTCTACATTTTTTAATGTATTCTTTTGAGTTTAATCTCAAATCTTCAAACAAATTTGCATCCGTACTAATATTGTTTTTTAATTTCCAACCACTTTGATTGTAGAATTTATTAACCTCTTTAATTAAGTTTTTTGACATGATATAATTTTTTAAATTTCAATTATGAATATCTTGCATATTACAGATGAATTAACAAAAAAAAATTATAGTATTTCATCATTAATTTTTTATTTGACGGAATATATAGAAAATAAAAATCAAATAAGACATAATATTCTTTCAACTTACCTTGAGAGAGACACCTTTAATGATAAAAATAATATAATATTAATAAAAACAAATTCTTTTTTAAATTGTTATAAAAATGTTTCTAATATTAAAGACATAATAAAAAATCATGAATATGTCCATATCCACGGTATTTGGAGGTGGATACACTTTATATCAATTTTTCATTGTGCAAGATTGTCTATTCCTTTTTTTATACACCCACATGGAATGTTGCTCAATGCAGCACTAAAGAATAAAGGTTTTTTTAATTATTTTATGAAAAAAATTTTACTAAAACTCTATAGTTTTTTTTTAAGAAAAAGAATTAATTTTATCTCAATTACAAAACAGGAAAGTGAGTCTATAAACTTTTTTTTTAAGAATACGTCAATACATCTTATTCCAAATCCTGTTCCATTTTTAATCAATCAAGATCCAATAAAGATAGAAAAAGTATTTATTTTCTTTGGAAGGTTGCATCCCATCAAAAACTTAGAATTAATGATAGAGGCCTTCACAGAAGCTAACTTAGGTGATGACTGGAAACTTGATATTTATGGAATAAAAGATGATAAAAAATATCATAAAAAATTAATTTTAATGATTGAGGGAAGAAAAAATATTTTTATTAAAAAGCCAGTTTTTGGTTTGGAAAAACAAAAAATAATATCATCATCTTGGGCAAACATTTTATTATCTAAAAGTGAAGTTTTGAGTTTATCTGTACTTGAATCTGCCAGTTTAGAGCTTCCTAGTTTGGTTAATGAAGATATTGCAATTGATGAATTTACTAAAAATGAAGGTGTTGTAACAACAACAGAAATAAAATCAATTTCAAAAAATATTAAAGAAATATCTAATTGGTCTCTTAAACTAAGAATTAAAAAAGGAAAAAAGTTGAAAGAATTTATTAATCTTAATTATTCGATAGAATCTTTGTATAAAAAATATTATTATCTTTATGATAACAAAAGATAAAAATTGATTTATCAATCAATAAAATTTTTTTTATCTATAATAAAAAAAAGTTTGATAATATTATATTAACATTAAATGATTACAAAGAATTCTAAAATTTTCATAGCAGGTCATAATGGTTTAGTTGGCAATGCGGTTTATCGAAAGTTAAAATCTAAAAATTATAAACGATTGATAGTTGAGAATAAAAAAAAATTAGATTTACTAGATATCAAAAAAGTGGATAATTTTTTTAAAAAAAAAAAACCTGATTTTCTAATTATGTGTGCTGCTAAAGTTGGTGGCATATTAGAAAATAAAAATTATCAACTAGATTTTTTACTAAATAATATTAACATTCAGAATAATTTATTATTAGCAGCAAAAAAATATAATGTAAAAAGAATAATTTTCTTAGGCTCTTCATGTATATATCCAAAAAACTCAAAGACACCTATTACTGAAGAATGTTTAATGACAGGAAAATTAGAAAAAACTAATGAAGCGTATGCAATAGCAAAGATAGCTGGTATAAAACATTGCTCGATATTATTTGAAAAATTTGATCAAGATATAGTTTGTTTAATGCCAACAAATATTTATGGAATAAACGATAATTTTGATATTGGATCCAGCCATGTAATTCCTGGATTAATTTCTAAATTTATAGAAGCTAAAAAAAATAAAAAAAATATTGTAGTTTGGGGGACAGGAAAAGCAGTAAGAGAATTTTTATATGTTGATGATTTAGCCAATGCTATATTAAAAATGTTATCTATTAAAAGGGATAACATTAAAAAAATTTCAACAAACAAGCTTCCAATATTTAATATTGGAAGTAATGAGTCAATTTCGATTAAAAGTTTAGCTTATAAAATAAAAAAAATAATTAAGTTTAAGTATAAAATTGTATTTGATAAAAGCTACCCAGATGGGACTATGAACAAAAATTTAGACAGTAGAAAAATAAAAAAAACAAACTGGAAACCAAAAACTAAACTTAATACTGGGTTGGCTAAAGTAATTAAAGCAAGACAAAAATTACTTAGATATTAAATTATGTTTGATTATAGAAATTTACTTTTAAAATGAGAGTTTTTATTATATTTATAAAAAATCTAGAATTATAAATTAAAGTTAAACATGAAAAAAAAAGCATTAATATTTGGTGTCACTGGTCAAGATGGCTCTTATTTGTCTGAATTATTAATAAAAAAAAATTACGATGTTCATGCTGTTAAAAGAAGGTCGTCTTCGTTAAACACTGAGAGAATAGACCATTTATATAAACACAAAAATTTTTTTTTACATTATGGTGACTTAACTGATGCTATTTCTGTGAATAGGTTAATAAATTTGGTTAAACCTAATGAAATTTATAATTTAGGTGCACAATCACATGTAGCAGTATCTTTTGTAATCCCAAATTATACAGCTAATGTTGACGCGTTAGGGTGCTTAAATATATTAGAAGCAATAAAATCATTAAATTTAATTAATAAAGTTAAATTCTACCAAGCAGGAACATCAGAAATGTTTGGTAAAGTTATGGAGATACCACAAACAGAAAAAACCCCCTTTTATCCAAGAAGTCCATATGGTGTAGCAAAAGTCTTTTCACATTGGATGACTATAAATTACAGAGAATCTTATAATATGTTTGCATGTAATGGAATTCTTTTTAATCATGAAAGTCCTAGACGAGGAGAAACATTTGTAACTAGAAAAATTACTATTGGGTTGAGTAAAATTAAACTGGGATTAGAAAAAAAACTAGTATTAGGAAATATAAATTCAAAAAGAGATTGGGGTCATGCTCAAGATTTTGTAGAAGCACAATGGTTAATTTTACAGCAAAAAAAACCTGATGATTATGTAATAGCAACTGGAGAGCAACATAGCGTTAAGGAATTTATTAATATAGCTGCTAAATATTTAGATATGAGAATTTATTGGAAAGGAAGTGGAATAAAAGAAAAAGGTTTTAATGAAAATGGCAAAGTAATAATTGAATGTAGCAAAAAATATTTCAGACCTGCTGAAGTAGAAACATTGTTGGGAAATCCAAAAAAAGCTAGAAAGTTATTAAAATGGAAACCTAAAATTACCTTTAAAAAATTAGTATCTGAAATGGTAGAAAGTGATTTTTCTAAATTAGAAAAATTATTAAGATTTAATTGAATAATAAAATAAAAGTTTCAATAATTACCCCAACGTTTAATAGTGGGAGCACTATATCTAGCAACTTAGAATCGGTCTTTAAACAAAGCTACAAAAATTGGGAACTTATTATTGTAGATAATTTATCGCAAGATCAAACATTAAATATAATTAAAAGGTATGATAAAAAAAAAATAAGAGTGTTTTCAGGAAAAGACAGAGGTATTTATGATGCCATAAACAAGGGGATAAAAACTGCCCAAGGCAGTATAATCTCTATTTTACATTCTGACGATTTTTATTACAACAAATCATCATTATTAAATATTGTTAATACTTTTAATCAGTCTCAGGTAGATGTTGTGTATGGAAATTTAATTTATGTAAAAAAGCGTAATACTAATAATATTTTAAGATTTTGGAAGAGTAGACAATTTAAAAAAGGCGATTTTAATAAAGGGTGGAGCCCAGCACATCCAAGCTTTTTTGTTAAAAAAAAAATATATAAAAAATTAGGTAATTATAGGATTAATATGGGTAATGCATCTGATTTTGAATTGATGTACCGTTTTTTAGAAAAAAATGATGTTAAAAATAAATATATTAATAAAACTTTAGTAACAATGAGATATGGAGGCTCTTCTAACAAGACTATTTATAATATATTAAGTCAAAACTTACGTATTATTAGGGTTTTAAATATAAATTTTAATATTTTAAAGCTTTGCAATTTTTTATTTTCAAAACTCTTTGAAAGATTGAGTCAATTTATTAAAAGACCCAATAAAAAATAGAATGATGAATATAAAATTTAATAGAACAAATTATAAAGTTTCAATCATTCTTCTTATGTTTTTGCCAGCTGCTTTAGTGGCTGGCCCATTTCCATCAGAAATTATAATTAATTTCTTATGGATAGCTTTTCTCTACGATGTTATAAAAAATAAAAAATTTGATGTTTTTAAAAATTTTATTTTTTTATATTTTCTTCTATTTTTTTTATATTTATTTATTATTGCAGCTAGTTCTGAAATCTTTGAAGAAATTGCCCTAAATGTAGTATTTTATTTTAGATTTATATTATTAGCTTTTGCTATTTGTGAAATTATAAAAAGTAATGAAAATAATCTAAAGCTATTATATATATCTCTATCATTAACAATATTTATTGTTGTTATTGATGGTTATGTTCAATTTTTATTTGAAAAAAATACTTTAGGATTTGTAAAATATAGAGTTGATAGAATATCTGGTTATTTCAAAGAGGATTTAATCTTAGGTAGTTACTTATTTAGAATATTACCACTATTGATAGGTTTAACCCTTCTATTTCAAAAAAAATTAAAGCACTTTACATATTTCAACTTTTTATTAATTATATCATCGTCAATACTAGTTTTCTTATCTGGAGAAAGGGCCTCTTTTATTTTGCTATCTTTGGCTTTGATAATTATCTTAATACAAATAAATATAACAAATAAGATTAAATTATTAATTTCAATTTTTACACTATCTACTTTAATATTTATTTTTAACTCTAATAATATTATTTTTGATAGATATATTAATCAGTTAAAAGCACATATTTTCTCTATTAAAACAAAGGAATTTCTACCTAACTATCTCCCAATGTTTGATACAGCATATAAGATGTTTAATGAGAAAAAGTTTATAGGATTTGGGCCCAAATCTTTTAGATACTATTGCTCAGATAAGCGTTTTGTAACATACTTTCCTCAGACAAAAAAGATAGACAACACATCAATTACAATAACAAATTCGTGGAAAGAACTTAGAAGATTAGAAGTTAATAAAATATTAGTCAAAGTTGGGGATATTATTGAAAAAGGAGATAGTTTGTTTTCTTACTATTATTCCAATGATGATAAAATTAATTATTATTTATCAGACAAAGAAGGTAAAATAATATCAATTAATGATAAATCGACATATATCCAGTATTCAGAATTTGCAAAAATTAATCCACTTAATTCACCTAACGTAATAATTAAAAAAATTAATTCATGTAATACTCACCCACATAATATTTATGTACAATTATTAGCAGAAACAGGCATAATTGGTTTTATATTTATATTTACAATTTTTTGCTATGTTGGGTTTTTAATATTAAGAAATATTATTAATATTATATTTTACAACAAACGTAGTATGAATGGTCTTGAGATTTCTATGCTAGCATGCTTTTTCAGTATTCTTTGGCCATTATCAACTAGTGGCAACTTTTTTAATAACTGGATGAATATAATTAGCTTTTTTCCACTAGGTTTTTATTTATATATTAACAAATCAAAGGTAAAGGACATATAATAAATTAAAATGAAATTATCTATTATCATACCTTGTTTTAATGAAGAGAAAACCATTGAACAGGTAGTGAATAAAGTTTTAAAATTTAAGACTTTAGAAAAAGAAATACTTATAATTGATGATTGCTCAGTTGATAATTCAAGGGAGATTATAAAAAAAATTTCTAATTTAAACACTTCAGTAAAATGTTTTTTTCAAGATAAAAACCTGGGAAAAGGAAGTGCCATAAGAAAAGGTTTTGAAGTAGCTACAGGAGATATTTTGTTAATACAAGATGCTGATTTAGAATATGACCCCTCTGATTATGATAAGTTAATTCTACCCTTTTTAGAAGCAGATGCGGATGTCGTTTATGGATCAAGATTTCTTGGTGGCAAATATGTCAGGCTCCATTTTTTTTGGCATTATGTTGCAAACAAAATTTTGACATTAACAACCAATATAGTAACAAATTTAAATATGACGGACATGGAAACTGGGTATAAACTTTTTAAAAAAAAAACAATAGAATCCATAACTCTAAAAGAAAATTCATTCAGTATTGAGCCAGAAATAACAGTTAAGTTAGCAAAAAAAGGTTATTCATTTTATGAAGTTCCAATTTCATACAAAGGAAGATCCTATCAAGAAGGAAAAAAAATAACACTTAAAGACGCATTCATAGCAATTTATTGCATTATAAAATATAGGTTTTTTGATTAGTTGTTATTTAAGAAGAATATATCAAATCCTAAAATTTTAGTTTTATAAATCTTTTTTTGCAACATATGCGTGCAAGGAGATTTAGAATACATGCACTCTTCCCCATTACTATAATTGTAAAGAAATTTATTATTTTTGTCATAAATTGATTCAAATGTTTTTTGTATATTTTTTTCATTATTTTTTAACGTGTATATTCTGGGCCATGGATGGCCATCATAATATTTGTCATAATCTTTAAAAATTCTAGTATAATTTTTTCCCATTGAACCTATAAAAAAAATTATTATTAAAACCCAAAAAATAGTTGAATTAATTTTATCTAAATTTCTAAATTGAAAAAAAATTAATAGAAAAATTGCAATTATGAATGTAGCTAAAAATGACATTCCAAATCTATAGACTGGAAAATAAAAAAACCAATATGCCGAACAAACAAAGGAAAATATTGTTATTAGGATTAAATTATAATCAATTTTCTTGATGTTATTTTGATAATTATTATGGGATTTTATTAATATATATGGAGTGATAAATATTAATATAAAAATTAACAAGGGTAATAATTTTTCTTGAATTTTTTTAAAATGATTTTTTTTCCAAGTTTCAAGCCAATTAAAATTAGCATTATATTCTTTATATGTTAGCTTGTTATCCCCTACTTGATCAGGAAAACCTTTGGCCCAAGCCTCTCCTTCATTAGAGGCTAAGTTAACCACATTTTCATTATAATAATTCAAGCTTTTTATACATATATTTTTAACTGGAAATATTAAGCATCCACTAATTAGTATGTTTTTTAAAATCCATATTGAAATTAAAATAAAACATAAAATTATTCTTTTATTTTTTATAATTTTAAATTTTTCTTTATTAAGTATGAATAAAAATAATGGAATTAGAAGAACAATCACCATGAATGGCTTTAGTGTAAATAAAAAAATTGAAATTAAAGTAATTTTATAAAAAGTATGACTATTCACCTGTTTTAGATCAGGGATATTTAAAAAAAATATTACTAAAATAAAAAAATATATATGAGAAGGAACATCATTTCCATAATTGCTATATCTGTTAAAAGAATATAAAGAAAAAATTATTATTAAAAAGCTAATTAGAATTAATGTGACCTCTTTTTTATCTAAATTTTTTTTAAATTCACTTAATATAAATAGTAGATAAAAAGAAAAAATAGATGCTAATGGGGAATTTATAAACTCAGTTTTAAATGTATAATTGTTGTATAAAGCTGAAATATACTGCATTATAGAAGTATGCCCAAATCTATAGTGAATATTAGTTAGTCCAATAATTATCTTATTTTCATTTAATATACTTACATAGGGCAAGTGATAAAGTCCCGCATCTGGTCTGTTAGTATTGGACATTACTAATATTGAAAATGATATAAATGACAAAAAGAATATTATGTAAAATAATTCTATTTTTTTTTGTGATTTAATTAAATGAGTAATAAAATAAATTACAGATACCCATAAAAAAATAGATCCAACAACTTTGTTTAGTGGAATAAAAAAATTTATTATTAGTGATAAAAAACCTGAAAAAATAAAACCAAAGATACCTATCTCATAATAATTAATTCTTTTAATATCCTCTTTAAAAAATGCTTGATTGAATATTAAGCCATAACTTAGCATTATTACAGAACTTGCTAAGCAACTAAAAATAATATTAATCATAGATAAAACTTATTTATTTTATATATATACTATTAATTTAAATAAAATGAAAAATCTTATAATTATTACCGGTGGTGCAGGTTTTGTTGGAACAAATCTGTTAAAATATCTTTTAAAAAAAACGCAATATCAAATTATTAGCTATGACAATTATTCAAGTGGGTCAAAAAAAAACCACATTAAAGATAAAAGAGTAAAATATTTAACAGCTGATACAAAAAAAATTTCAGAAATTCTAAATAAAAAGAAAAAAAATATTATTGCACTATTTCATTTTGGAGAATTTTCGAGAATATACCAAAGCTTTTTGAAAATAGATGAGTGTTTTGAGTCTAACTCAATAGGAACAAATGCTGTTTTTAATTTCTGTATGAAAAATAAAATTAAGCTCATCTACTCTGCAACATCTGCAACATTAGGGAATGGTGGTAATGATAAAAATTTATCTCCTTATGCTTTCACAAAATCTAAAAATCTAGAAATGTTAAATAATTTAAAGAAGTGGTTTAATTTTAAATTTGAAATTATCTATTTTTATAATGTTTATGGACCACATCAAATTTGTCATGGTGATATGGCAACAGTAATAGGTATTTTTGAAGAGCATTATAAAAAAAATAAACCCTTACCAATTGTAAAGCCAGGAACACAATCTAGAAGATTTACTCATATAGAAGATACAGTCAAAGTTTGCTATTCTGCTTGGAAGTTAAATAAATTGAGACATTACAGTATATCTAGTAAAGAAAGTTTTAGTATAATAGATGTAGCAAAGCTTTTTAAAAGTAAGACAAAATATTTACCCAAGAGACTGGGTGAAAGATATTCCTCATCACTAGTAAATATAAATTTGTCTAATCGAGTTATTAAAATTTTTGGAAAAATAAAACTTAAAGAATACATAAAAAATTTCAAAAACACCTTATAAATTAACTTATTTCCTTGTTTACAATATTTTTTAATTAGGTATAACACTCTCGCCGGTGATTATTGCGAAGGGGTTATACCCGATCCCATTCCGAACTCGGAAGTCAAGCCCTTCAGCGCCAATGGTACTTTGTCTTAAGACACGGAAGAGTAGGACATTGCCGGCTATAAAAAAATAAAGTTATGAAAATTAAAAGCTCGTTAAAATCTTTAAAAAAAAGAGACCTTAATTCTAAGCTAGTTAGACGAAGAGGTAGAGTATATATAATCAATAAAACTAATCCAAAATTCAAAGCAAGACAGAAGTAATTTTATGGATAATCAAAACCATAAAGATACCTGGAGCAAATTTACCAAATTTGTGTTGTGGGGAACTGTCGCTGTTATAGGTGTTTTAGTTTTAATGGCAATATTCTTACTGTAGAGTTTACTCTATGAGAATCGTTTCAATTTTAGAAAATCAAAAAATAGAAAAAAGAGTTGCAATCACACCTGATATAGCAAAGAAATATTTAACACTTGGCCTTGAAGTGTTTTTACCTGAAAACTATGGTGAACATTTAGGCTTTAAGGATAATGAATATATCGAGCTGGGTGTAAAGATTTTAAAGGATGAAAAAGAAATTATTAATAGTGCAGATATTATTGTTCAGCTAGGGCTACTCTCAGATGATAAAATCTCTCTTATAAAAAGGAATCAGATTTTAGTTGGTGTTTTAGATCCTTATAATAATAAAGAAAAAATAAAAAATTTAGTTAAAGCTAATGTTAATAGCTTTTCTTTAGAACTATTACCAAGAATTACTAGAGCTCAATCCATGGACATACTTTCTTCACAGGCCAATCTTGCTGGGTATAAAGCAGTTATAGAGTCATTTGCAAACTTTGAGAAAGCTATACCAATGATGATGACAGCAGCCGGAACGATTCCTGCAGCGAAAGTTTTGATTGTTGGTGCTGGTGTTGCGGGTTTGCAAGCTATAGCTACTGCAAAAAGAATGGGGGCTATTGTTTTTGCAACAGATGTTAGAATGGCTTCTAAAGAACAAGTTGAAAGTTTAGGAGGTAAATTTTTAACTGTAGAAGGTGCAGAAAATCTTGAAACAGAGGGTGGTTATGCCAAGGAAACTTCAGATGATTTCAAAAAGAAACAAGAGGAATTATTAGGAGAAACTCTAAAAAAAATTGATATTGTAATATGCACAGCTCTAATACCAGGAAAAAAAGCACCACTGATAATTAAAGACAGTATGATAAATGGAATGAAATCAGGGTCAATAATTTATGATTTGGCTGCCATTCAAGGTGGAAACACTGCTTTTACTGAAGTAGATAAGGTAATTGATAAAAATGGAGTAAAAATTATGGGTGAAACAAATATTTTAAATAAGTTGCCAATTTCAGCTTCAAGTTTGTATGCAAAAAATGTCTTTAACTTTGTTGCAAACTTATATGATAAAGAGAATAAGAGAGTTAATATCAACCTAGAAGATGAAATAATTGAAAAAACATTAATTAAGTAAGATTATGGAAATAGATCCTTTTATATTTAGATTAAGCATTTTTATACTTTCAATATTTATTGGATATTATGTTGTGTGGAGTGTTACACCTTCATTACACACACCCTTGATGTCAGTAACAAATGCTATTTCTTCAGTAATTATTGTAGGAGCTATTATAGCTGGATTAGCTGGAAATTCAGACGACATTTTTAACAACTCGAGTATTTTTGGATTTTTAGCCATATCTCTAGCTGCAATAAACATTTTTGGAGGATTTTTAGTTACTCAAAGAATGCTTGCGATGTATAAAAAAAAGAAAAAGGATAAATAATGATATCAGCAAATTTATCAGCAATTTTTTATTTGATTTCAGGTGTATTGTTTATTTTAGCGTTAAGAGGATTATCTTCTCCAGAAACGTCTAGACAAGGTAATTTTTTAGGTATTTTAGGAATGGTTATTGCTATAACAGTCACATTCTTATCAATAGGAAATTTTTCTAGTGGTTTTATTTATGTTTTAATATTTCTTTTAATTGGTGGTTTAATTGGAGCATTTATAGCTTATAAAATACCCATGACGGCTATGCCAGAACTTGTTGCTGGCTTTCATAGTCTTGTAGGGCTTGCAGCAGTATTTGTTGCAATATCAGCTTTTTTAAATCCTGAAGCTTTTAATCTTGGATCTCCTGGAAATATTAAGCTTGGAAGTTTAATCGAAATGTCAATTGGTGCAGCTGTTGGTGCAATAACATTTTCAGGTTCAATAATTGCCTTTTTAAAACTTCAAGGAATAATGTCTGGCTCACCCATAACATTTAAGGGACAGCATCCACTTAATGCTTTAATTTTAATTTCTATAGTAGTTATAACGTATCTTTTATGCTCAACTCAATCTGCAAACCTATTTTGGATATTATTAGCTATATCTTTTTTAATTGGCTTTTTATTGATAATCCCAATTGGAGGTGCAGACATGCCAGTTGTTATATCAATGCTAAATTCTTATTCTGGTTGGGCAGCTGCAGGAATTGGTTTTACTCTAGAAAACACTGCTTTAATCATTACAGGGGCTTTAGTTGGTTCGTCAGGTGCAATCTTATCTTATATAATGTGCAAAGGTATGAACCGTTCTTTTTTCAATGTAATTTTAGGAGGATTTGGGGCAACAGAACAAACTGAGTCTTCTAGAGCAAAAGAGCAAAAACCAGTTAAAAGTGGAAATGCTGAGGATGCAGCTTTTTTAATGAAAAATGCATCATCAGTTATAATTGTACCAGGTTATGGCATGGCAGTAGCCCAAGCACAACATGCATTAAGAGAAATGGTAGATACACTTAAAAAAAATGATATTAAAGTTTCTTATGCTATTCACCCTGTCGCTGGAAGAATGCCAGGCCACATGAATGTATTATTAGCTGAAGCAAATGTACCTTATGACGAAGTTTTTGAATTAGAAGAAATTAATAATGATTTTGCAAATGCAGATGTAGCATTTGTGATAGGAGCTAATGATGTCACAAATCCAGCTGCAAAGACCGATCCTCAAAGCCCAATTTATGGAATGCCAGTTTTAGATGTTGAAAAATGTAAATCAGTATTATTTGTTAAAAGAAGTCTCTCACCAGGTTATGCTGGAATTGATAACGATCTATTTTATAAAGAAAACACTTTAATGTTATTTGCAGATGCAAAAAAAATGACAGAAGATATTACTAAAAACTTATAGCATATAAATGAGATTTAAATAAAGCCATTAGCAAATAAGCAATCGTAAATGAGTAAAGTTGTATAAACTTATATTTCTTTTTAAAAAAATGATTTTTTATATCAAGCTTAAATAAAGTTAAAAATAATATGAAAATCAGTGGATCAAAATACTTATTATAAATTGTAAACTGAGGATTACTTAAAATTAAAACCATTAATAAAATAAAATTATCAAAGTTTTTGGGTAAAATTCCATAAATTATAAATAAGGACACAATAAAAATAAAATAAAAAAAATAATTATTTTTGAATAATATATTTGATAGTTTATGAAAAAAACCACCGCCAAAAGCGCCCCCTTCTAAATATGGAAAATTAAAAAAATAAATATTTAAGAAACCAAAAAATAATATAATCAATAAAGGTAAAGTCTTAATTAAAATAATTTCTTTAAATGTCTTTTTTATATTTATTATTGGAAAAATAAAAAATAAAAACATAGTAAAAATCACCATAATTTTATTTGATAAATTTATAGATTGTGAAAAACTAACATTCAAACCTTCTGCCCCATAAAAGGAATCAAAAATATTAATTAGGTAAATATAAAATAAAAAAGGTATTGATAAAATTAAACTGAATAAGAACAAATAAAACGAATATTTTGATAACTTAAAATATGTGTAAAAGAGATAAGTGTAATAAATAATAAAAACCGCAAAACTTGGATGAATATAAGAGCTTAAAATTAAAAAAAATAAAACTTTTAAAGAAAATTTAAATTTCAGATTAAGGTCTGTCGAGTCTGTAAATTTCAAAAAATAATATATAGATAAAATAAAAAAAAATAATCCCCAAATTAAATTATAGGGCCAAATTGACAAAGATCTAATTGTGGGAGACAAGAAAATTACAGATGTTAAAAAAATTAGCGCTGTTTGATTTTGATCTTTAAACTTTAGTGCTAGACATTTGTATAAATAAATAGCAATTAAAATAGAAACTAGTGAATTTAGAACCCTTAGAAGGTCAAATGGAAATAGTTTATTAAAAAATGCAATTACTATCCAAAAAATTGGAGAATTTCTTGTACCCATTCCCATTTCAGAATTCCCAAAATTTAAAAATGTGTCAGAAAAATTTATATTAAATTGTTGTGAAATTCCATAATGGAAAAAAAAATCATGTTTTGCGCCTCCAAGAGCATTTTCATCAAAGTAAAAACCAATTAATATTGTTAAGTAAAAAAAGAAAAAAACATATATTTTATTAATATTAAAATCTTTTATTTTATAACTATTCATTAATTATCTAAATTTATCAATTTTGAATATTTTTTTTTTTACCAAAAAAAATAATATTGTATTAAAAAAAAATTTTATTGCATATTTAATATGCAGTTGTGATCTTTCGTCACCATATTTTGCTTTTATTGGGATTTCTTTTATTAATTTTTGTTTTAAGATATTCATAAATCTAAACTCATTATCAAAATTGAAACCATTTGTTAAAAAATTAAATTTCTTATTTTTTAAATGATGCAAATTATATCCCCACAAACCAGTATGAGCATCTGTAAAATTTGTTTTAATAAGAAAATTAAAAATAGATGTTAGCAATATATTTCCAAATAATTTATAAAACGGCATACCACCTTTTGTAGCACCTTTAGTTCCACGCAGAAGTCTTGAACCCGTACAAGCTCCAATAGTATTATCTTTAGAAATTTCTTTTATTAAACTTGGTATATGTTTTGGATCATACTGACCATCACCATGTATCATAACGGCATAATCAAATTTTTTTTTTAAAGAAAAATTTAAACAATTTTTGATATTTCCACCATATCCAAGGTTTTTTTTATTCTCTTTGATTAAAATATTTTTCTTTTTATATTTATTTTTAATTTTTTTTGCATAATTAATGGTGTCATCTCCTGAAGCATCATCACTTAAAAGCAAACATGTCTTATATTTAGATAATTTTTTAAATGGTATTTTTTTATAGACATCTATTAATCGAAATGACGCTTTGTAAGATACGATAAAAATCAATAATTTTTTTTTAGACATAATTTTAAAAAACTTTCATATTTTTTTTATTATAAAATCCACAATTATTAAATAAACATCTCAATTATTAATTTTAAAAATAAATAATTAATAATTTAACATATGATAAAATTTTTGATACTAAGTATAATATGAAAACTAAAATTTATTGTGATAGTGCTGAATTGCAACTAATTAAAAAATTTAATAAAAAAAAATTAGTGAGAGGTTTTACAACAAATCCAAGCCTAATGAGAAATGCTGGTGCAAAAAACTATAAGTCTTACTCAAAAAAAATTTTAAGCATATGTAAAAACAAACCAGTTTCTTTAGAAGTATTTGCTGATGAATATATGATGATGAAAAAACAAGCTGTTGAAATTAATACTTGGGCAAAAAATGTTTATGTAAAAGTACCAGTGATTAATTCTAAAGGTAAATTTATGGGTAGAATTATTAAAGAGTTAAACGAACAAAATATAAAACTTAACATTACAGCTATTTACAGTTCAAAACATACAGAAAAAATTCTTAAATTAATTAATAAAAAAACAAAAGTTATTATCTCTATTTTTGCTGGAAGAGCGGGGGATACAGGAAAAGATCCAATTCCTGAATTTAAAAGAAGCATTTCGCTTGCTAAAAATTTTAAAAATGTAGAAATATTGTGGGCAAGTGTTAGGGAACCATATAACTACTTACAAGCAAAACAACTAGGCTGTCATATAATCACAGTTCCACCACCAATAATTGAGAAAATAGAAAGTTTTGGAAAAACATTTGATCAACTAACAATAGAAACTGTCAAAGCATTTTTGACTGATAGTAAGAAATCTAATTTCAAAATTTGAAAACATATCTTAAACATTTATTTCCATATAAAATATGGGTGAAAATTATTTTTTTATACCAATTAATTAATTTTTACTTATTTAAAAAATATAAATGTCGTGGGTCAATTGATAAGAATCTTATGCAATTAATTAACAAAGATAAAGGAACCTACCTTGAAGTAGGGGCCTACAATGGATTAGCTGAGTCAGTTTCCTTAAGATTCCAAGTGGAAAAAAATTGGAATGGGATTTTAATTGAACCAAATATTATACATTTTCAACATCTAAAATTTTTTAGAAATAAAGATGTTTGTTTGAATAATGTATGTTTAGCCCCAGAAGATATTAATAAAAAATTATATTTGAAAAATTTAAATCAGATGTCGTACCTTGTTAATGAAAAAGGTAAAATTTTTGCTAACAATAATTACCCAGAAAAAAAAATTTTAAACTTATCTAAAAAAGCAAAGTCTGGAAATTTTGAGTTACACAATGTAGAAGTAACAACCTTGAGTTTGATTAGCCAAAAACATAATATAAAAGAATATGATTTAATGATTATTGATGTTGAAGGCTCTGAAATAGCACTTTTAGAAGGCATAGATTTTTCAATGTTAAAAATTGAGTATTTTTGTATAGAAACCTATAGTTTTGAGCAATTGAACATTTTTATGAAATCAAAAAAATATGAATTTTTAACCAAATTACACATTAATGATTATGTGTTTAAGAAAATTGATAAGATATAACTTAAAAATTTACAGCCATTTATTCATTTAGTAGATGTTTAATAATTACAGATATTAAATTTATGAATACCAAATGTAAATTATGATAGTTTGAGACTCTTATCTTTAGTGCCAATATAGCCCATCATTATAGCATAATTAATCCAAAAAATAGAAGAACTATATGTTGAAAGAAAACTGCCTGAAGGTAACAATGGTAAAATTGAAATTGAAACAAATAATATACCCGATAACTGAAAATTGTTTTTATTCAGTAAATAGGATTTGATTGACCAATATAAAGAAATTAATATAAATATTAAAAAACATAGATATCCAAAAATCCCAGTCTCTGCTAAGAACTCATAATGTAATTGATGTGGATGAGTGGCAACACGTCGATTATTTTGAGGATGTTTTAAGCTGTCATACTTTTTATTGGCACTTTCAATTCTAAAATTTTTAATTCCCACACCAAAAATGGGATTATCTTTAAAGATTTCAAAAGCAACATTATAATGTGCTCCATATTGAGAGTTCTCTAGATAATAATTAATACCATTTTTTTGAAATAATTTTATTAATTGGTTAAAATACCTAGCTTTATATGTTTCATTTAAATTTAAAAAAAGGATAAAAATAAGTGGTAGTAAAATTATAGATAATATTTTTATTTTAAGTTTAATTTCGTAAACTAAAATAATAAAAAAAAATATAATAATAAATGTTTTTATAAAATTTGCACGTTCGCCAATTATAAATGAAATTCCTATTACAAAAATAGCTAGTAAAAAATTAAAAAACCTTTCATTAGGATATTTATAATTATAATAACTTAAAAATAATAATATAAAACCAGAAAAAAAATTTCCTATTACACTCTCCTCACCTGTAAAACTTGCTAGTCTTGCACCAGGCATAATAGAGTTTAGTCCAATTATATTTTTTCCCATAAAAAACTCAAAGATCAAATCTGTTATTATAATCCATAAAATAATTGACCAAATCTTATATATTTTTATTATTTGATTATTGTTAAAATTTAAAAGAAGATATCTGAATGATGTTATGAAATATATTAATAGAAAAAATTTAATAACCCTAGGAGTAGAAAGGTAAATGTCTTTTGTAAATATTAAATTTATTGCCAATGATGAAAAAAAAAAAAATAATAGTAATGTTTTTTTATCATCATGAATCTGATTTTTTTTATTAATTAATATGACTATAAAAATCGATGAAATCAATAATATTGATAAATTGATAGCAAAGTTGCCTAATAGAATTGATATAGGAAAAAGTAAAAATAAATATAATAAAAAGTTATTACTATTTACAATTTTTTTTAATACTTCTATTTTAATCATTCAAAAAATTATATATATTTGATATTTTTTAATATTAATCGAGCTTTTAATTTTTATCTATAAAAGTGATAAACATACATTAATCCTTTCAAAATTAATACATAGCTTTAAATAAGCAAGATAAAATCTTAATATGGTTCAGTAGAAATTTGATAAGGTTTAGTATAACAAAAAGTTTATAAAAAATATTATTTATATGAGTGTATTTATTTAGACAAGATGCAAAATAGCAAACATATAGGCAAAAAATTAAAATTAGTTTAATAAAAAATAAATGAATATTGATTTCGGAAAATTTAAAGAAGATGGTTTTATTAAAATCCCAAATTTTATAAAGAAGAGCAATAAAAGATTTATTAACATTTCCAGTCAATTAGAGACTGAAGTCAAAAAACAATATTCTACAATCAATAATAATAAATTTGGTGGAGTTATCATGGGTAACCTAGGTGTTTACCCAGGTAAACTTGGTAATAAGATTTATGAAATATGCCTAGAAAATAAATTAAATGAAATTGTAAAAAAAACATTAGGTAGGAATCTTTCAGATTTTCAAATTTTTTTTGGTGGGAACTTATGTTTACCTAATAGTAGTGGTCAAAATTTTCATATGGATGGTAAATTTAATAGCGAGTTGTTTATATTTTCTATAGCCACAAGTAAAATAACTGAAAAAAATGGACCAACAGAAATAATAAGTGGATCACATAAAAAAAATATTCCTTATTGGAAGTTTGTTTTATCTAAAAAATATAAATTAAAAATTCAACTTAATGTGGGTGACTTAGTTATTAGGAGGCATAATTTATGGCATAGAGGAACACCAAACAAAACAAATAAATCTAGATATTTGATGTCATTTTTTTTATTTCCTAAAGACATTACTGTTAAAGAAAGCTATGAAATAATTGATGATGTTAAAATTTATCCTAATTTTTTTAGCGCCTCTTTTTTAGGTAAATTTAAAGAAACTGTTTATACAAAATTAAAAATTTTTTATATATTTTATTCTTTCTTCAAATCATTGCTGCTAAATAAATAATATTTAAATAAGCTATAAAATAAATTTCTGTAAATTGTATAATTTAAAAAGTGTTTTTCTAATTGGTTGCGGGGGACGGATTTGAACCGCCGACCTTCAGGTTATGAGCCTGACGAGCTACCAGACTGCTCCACCCCGCGGTATATCTAAATTCTATTTTTAAGCTTATTAAGCTTTTTTACTCTTTTAATATTTTCTTGTAGAATTCTTTTCTTTTTTTCAGACGGCTTTTCATAAACACTTTTTTGTTTTACAACTTTAAAAAAACCATCTCTTTGTAATTTTCTTTTAAGAACTCTTAACGCTTGTTCAATATTGTTATCTTTGACTTCTATTTTCATAAATTTTTTTTAAGAATGTTTAAGTACCATTATATAATTTTGGTGTCTATTAAAATTATTCAATGTTTGAAACTTCTCTTGTTAATTTTGCCTTTTCTTTTTCTTTTTTTTCTCTTTTTATTCTTCTTTCAGCTTTTTCAATAGCTTCAATTAAATCTTTTTGAGAAAAAAGACCTAATGCAACAGGGTCCTTGGGATTTAAATTGTTATAATTCCAATAACTTTTATTTTTAATTGCAGTTACAGAGGCTTTAGTTATTCCAACTAATTTTGCTATTTGAGAATCTTTTAATAATGAATGATGTTTAATTAACCATAAAGCAGAATCTGGCTTATCTTGTCTTTTAGATAATGGTATGTATTTCTTAATTTTCTTATCTTTTGATGATATTTCAATATCAGAATTTTTAATTTTTAGTTCTTTGTTTTCATCTTTTGAAGCTAGCTCAATTTCTTCTCTAGTAAGTTGACCAGAAATAATTGGATTATAAGCCATTATTCCTTTTCCAACTTCACCATCTGCAATACCTTGCACCTCAACCTCGTGTAAATTACAGAACTTTGAAATTTGCTTGAACGTAAGTGTTGTATTTTCTACTAACCAAACAGCAGTTGCCATTGGCATTAATGGTACGTTTGACATTTAATCCTTTTTTTCTGACCTGAAGTTTTGGAATTTTTTATTGAATTTGCTTACACGACCCTTGTCCATTAGTTTTTGCTTTCCACCTGTCCAAGCAGCATGAGATTTTGGATCAATTTCTAATTTTAAAACTTCTCCCTCTTTCCCCCAAGTTGATCTTGTTTCAAATTGCGTTCCATCAGTCATTTCTACTTTAATTGTGTGGTAGTTTGGGTGTATGTCTTTTTTCATATCGAGACTTATAGCAAAAGAATTTTATAAAACAATTAAAAGTTCTTTAATTTTTCAAGCATTTTATCATTAATTGCCATGCTAGAGGCCCTTATTTTGATGCTTTTATTTTGTGTGAGGTCAATTTCATTAATTAAGCCACCAGCCTCTTTCACTAATATTATACCAGCAGCTATATCCCATAAATTTAAATTATTTTGAAAATAACCATCGTATCTCCCAGCAGCAACGTAGGCGATATCAAGCGCTGCACTTCCAGATTTTCTTAAAGGTAAGTCGACTTCATTTTTAGTTACACCACCCGTAGCAAACAAGCAGCTATTAAGCTCTTTTTTTTTGGATACTCTAATTCTTTGATTATTAAAAAAAGCACCACTCTCTTTTTCGGCATAAAACATTTCGTCTTTTATTGGATCATAAATTAACCCAGATACTATTTCATCACCAGATTTTAAAGCAATTGAAATTGCAAAGTGAGGAACACCATGTAAAAAATTTGTAGTTCCATCTATAGGATCTATTATCCATGTGTGCTCTTTATCTTTGTTAGTTTCAGAACCATCTTCTTCACTAATAATAGAATAGTAGGGTCTTGCTTTTTTTAA
>Ga0209632_10001206_pt1 | contig 26550 bp, 32 predicted proteins | sample COG_10_FD_184754 | JGI IMG/M metagenome (GOLD analysis project Ga0209632, IMG submission 184754) | Pelagic Microbial community sample from North Sea - COGITO 998_met_10 (SPAdes) (version 2) | ecosystem: Environmental > Aquatic > Marine > Neritic zone/Coastal water | place: Helgoland, sampling... | reverse complement strand
TTTCACTAGAAGTGAGAGACTTGAAAAAAAACATTGGCTCACCCGAGTAAAGAGGAAGAAGTACATGCATTACAGTCAAAACGAAAAGATGGAGATCATCCGTCTTGTAGCGCAAAGTGATATTGGAGGAGTTTGAGGCTTATTTTGAGGTGTTAGAAAGGGAAGTATTTCATGAGATGTTCAAGTGAGGGTGAGTCTGTAAAGCAATTTTATTGTACTAACCAATTTTTAAAATTCGTTGCCTTAGCTTTACTAACTATGATTTTTTCATCTGGTTTGGGTAGAACATTTACAATTAATCGACCATTAAAGTAGAAATCAATGTCTTCTATTGCACTTTTTTGAACAATAAACTGTCTATTTACTCGATAAAAATCTTCTGAAGATACTTCATTCTGTATCTTGTCTAAAGTACCATCGATTATGTGCCTTTTATTTTTATTTTCACAAGCGTATGTACCCAGATTAGATTTGTAAAACCACGAAATATCCTTAACCGCTAATGGGATAAGTTTATCTCGATAATATACCAAATATGAATTTCGTACTTCAGCGCTTTTTTTAGAAGTTATCATTTCAATCAAATTCTTTAAACTTCCAGAGTTTATAGTGTTTGAGCCTGTTTCCGTTAAACTTTTAAACTTCTCTATAGATTTCTTAATTTTTGTTCTATCAAAAGGTTTTAATAAATAATCAATGCCCTTCACTTTAAAGGCTTCTAAGGCATATTGATCATAGGCTGTTATAAAGATGATCGGAGTATTGGATTCTACTTTGTTAAAAATCTCAAAAGAGAGTCCATCGGTTAAATGAATATCCATTAATAAAAGGTCACAACTTAATTGATTTTCTTCCAACCAAGCAACTGACTCTTTTACACTAGATAATATTTTTAATACAGAAATTGAATGGTCTAACTCAGACAAAATGGATTCTAAATCCTGAGATATTAAAGGTTCATCTTCAATAATTACTACGTTCATTACAAGTTCCTTTAAATTAAAGGTAATCCTACACTAAAATATTTTTCACTTTTTTGAATATTAATCTCTTTCCCTACCAATATTTTGTAGCGTTCATTTAGATTAGAAAGACCAATACCCATGGAATTTCCCATTATATTTTTAGCTTTTAAATCGTTTCTAACAATGAGCAAGTCACCTTGTAGTTTCAAATATATGCCGACAGGATTCTCTTTGGACAACTCATTGTGCTTAATTACATTTTCCATCAGAGGTTGTAAGGACATATGTAGTATCCTTTTTTTGGTATCTGGCAAATCTATATGTAACGACAAACCATCCTCCACTCTGATTTTGTATAATTTTATATAAGAATTTAGAAGGGCAAGTTCATCAACTAAATCAACAATTTGCTCATCGGTGTTTTTAAGCGTATAACGAAAAATATGGGATAAATTTGAAAGATATTTTATAGCTTTTTGTTGATCTTTATTTATCAAAGATGATAGGTTTGCAAATGAATTAAATAAAAAATGAGGGTTAATTTGGGCTTTTAGATTATCTAACTTTGAATTTAAATAGGATGATTTCAGCTTTTCATTTTCTAGTTCTTTGACATTTTTTTGTCGATTAAGCAGTAATAATTCCACTATTATAAACGTTAAAATGGTACTAATAAAAAACCTTAACAGATATACTCCATAAAAAATCCTTTCATTGTAAACATTATTAAAAATAAGCTCTTGAAATCTAGAACCAAAAAAACAAAAAACAATAGTAAGCAGAACTAATGTCAATATCGTTTTAACATTAAACAACTCATATGAAGAGACATTTTTAACCTTTTTAAAAGTAAAAAAACCAATAGAGTAACAAAAGCATATTTGAAAAAGTAACTGATAAATCAGTTCAAGTAAAGTAAAATCTGGAAGGGATTCTCCAACTGTATCTACTTCACCAAATATTCTCAGTATTTTGAAAGAATTTAAAATTAGCGCTATAAAAATAGACACATAAATTATTGATTTATTTTCGTCTTTTGAGAAAGTCATATATTGAAAAAACCTATCATTTAATGGGGACAACATTTATATAATTAAAACCTAGTTGTTATGTCTCATTTTAAATTCTTCTCGCATTTTTTTCTTATTTTGAATTTTAAATTGCTCGTGCATTTTAAATTGCTCTTCATTTAATAAAAGCTTCAATTCTTCGTCTCTCTCTTGTCTTAATTCTTTTAAATATTGAAACTTTGTAACCCTATCTTGATCACTATTTTTGATCTTTTCAAGTTTTTTTTGGTGTTTTTTATTTATCTCCTCAAATTGGATTTTTTGATTTTTATCAAGATTTAAAGATTCTAAATGTGCTTCAATTGTAGCTTTTGCCTTTTCTCTGTTAAATTTTGGATTTTGTGCAGAAACTGTAAAAGCCATTAATAAGAGTGAGAAATAAATAATTGTTTTCATAATTTTAAATTTTTGATTAATTAATTCTTCAAAAGAAAAAAAAACAATTGATCAGGACAATCCAAAAGGTTCCAAAGCATCTAAATATGAACTTAAAACATTTAATTGGACTTTTAAAGTGTTTTGCTAGATGACTATCAAGTCGTAATAATATTGACTCTTAAATTATATTTGATTTTTAATTTGATTTGACATTGATAAATAATGTGTCAGAATTAATTCCCGTAAATATCCCAAATGCATTTTCAAACTCTGTGGGTGGATTAGAAATATTTTGCGAAGTCTGATCAGTTTCTTGGTAAAGTACGGCTAAATCAGGATTAATATGGAACAATATAATCCTATGACTGCCAAAATATAAAAATCGCCTAGTGTCTATTGAATAATAATCTGATTGAGTGGGCATTAAATCAAATTGATTATTAGATGAAACCTCTCTGTTATCATAAATTTTATATGAATAATCCATATTTTCTATTAGTAAAAAGTAGTTTGATCCATCAGGATTATCCCAAGAAAGTTCTAATTCTTGGGGATCGTTGCCTGTAAAATTACCCCCACTGACGTAGACCTCAGATACAGATGAAACAAAGTTACCGGGTTTTTTGGGTATCGTTGTTTGAGTTGAAATAGGCAAATTATTATAATCGAGTTGAAGTTCAAAAGTCTCTAGTTCGCTTAATTTAATATTAGAATTTGTAAAGGTCCCATCACCCATTGGAATAAGGTCATAATACATATTTCCATCAAAAATGCTAACAAACAATGAATCCAAATTATCTGATGAAGAAGCTACATTATTTGAGTAAAAAACCTGTCTAGAAACTTTAATTTCTAATGGTTTACCGGCATAAAGATATCCCTCAACAACTGGTATATCTTCAAAATCTCGATTAAGATTTTCTTTTGAACAACCAAAGATGATTGACAGTATAATAGCAATTATTTGAAATCTTTTCATTTTATCGAAGTTTAAGTGATAAGGTAATATTTGGCATAAAACCAAGATAATTTATGTTTGTCTCAATGATCTCTCCTTCAATTACTTCATATTGATTATACCAGTTATTTGTGTGGTTATAAACATTGAAAATTGAAAATCCGATATACCCAATTTCAGTTTGCTCATCCCAGTTTGCAGAATTTCTGTATAGTTTATAATTAACAGCTAGATCAAGCCTATGATAATCTATTAAGCGCAAACTGTTTTTGTCAGTGACCGTAAAATAATCTTGGTTACTTCCATTTAACAAAGAAAGAGAGTAAGCTCCAGCTGGGGCAGTGTATGGCCTGCCCGAAGCATAGATCCAAGTTCCAGAAAAGTCCCAGCGTTTATAATTATAAATCCCAACCCATTTAAATTCATGTTTAACATCTTGATTAGCCGAGAAATAATCGCTACCATAGACATCGAACTTATTCTTTGCTTCTCCTAAAGTGTAACTCAACCATCCATTGAAACTGCCAGCCTTTTTTTGGATCAAAAATTCAAGGCCTTTGGCATATCCATCCCCCGAAAAAAAAATTTCTTCATAAGACATGCCTTGTGGACTACTTTGCACATATTGTGTAAATTCAGATAATCCAGTTAAATTTTTATAATAACCTTCGATGCTAAATAGGTATTTTGAAGTTTCGTATGATAGCCCTGTGATATTGTGCTCTGATGAACTAACAGGTATATCATTTCCATTTGATAGTACCCAAAAATCCTTACTTCCCGAAGATAAATCTTGACGGGTAATTTGATTAGCAAATTGGTAGTAGTGCCCCCAACCTATGGCTAATTTTAGCTTATCAGAAAAAATATAATTTGCATTAAATCTGGGCTCGTAATAGAGTTTATTTGTAATATTATAAGAAGTTATTCTTACACCCGGAACAATTTTCAATTTGTCACTGAATAACCTAAAATTTGTTTGTAAATAGCCACCGAAAATATTCCCATAATCATTTTTTTGAATTATTGCTGTGGTATCATTTTGGAAATAGTCGTATTTGATGTCATTAGAAGTTCCAAACGCTCCAAATTTAAGTTGTAATGATTGTGTCAAGTCATACTGATAATCCGTTTTAAAACTGTAATCTTTTAAATTATTATCTTCCGAAAAACCACCCGAAATATCTTGTGATTCATCTTCTCGGGTGATTGTACCAAAACGACCAAATTCCCTGTCGCTGTAATAATTAGAATAACTAATCACTGTATTTCCATACATTTTGGGTGACCATTTTCTTGACCATTTAATTCCAGTACCAAAATTGCCATAATTAGTTAAATCAGATATGTTCAGGTTAATATCTATTCCCATATCAACTAGTCTTTGTGGTATATTTAATTTATAACCATTATCCAGATTATCAGTCCCATTAAAAATGCTTAATGAAATGATATCTTTATCAGTTGGACGATAAGTAAATTTTCCGTTTAAATCATAAAAGTATGAATTCACTGTAGTTGCAAACCGGTTACTTAAACGTTCTTGTATTTCAGTTGTTTCATGATCTTCAGTAAACTGGTCAGAAATATTATTATAAATCAGGCCTTTATAGGACCTTCTGAAAGCTACAATTGAGGTAAACTTTTCATTAATGGGTACTTCAGCAAAAGCATTAATATTTAGTAAACTAATGCTACCACCAATATTAAAATTATTTTTGTTTCCATCTTTACCAGTTATTTCTGTGACACTGGACAAACGACCACCGAAACGAGATTCATACCCTCCTTTATAGAGCTGTACATCTTTCACTGCATTTGAATTGAATGCACTGAAAAATCCATATAAATGGTCTACATGATAAATAGTAAATCCATCGAAAGTAATTAAGTTTTGATCAGGGGTACCCCCCCTAATATACATACCAGATGAAGATTCATTACTGGCCGAAATTCCTGGCATTAGTTGAAAAACTCTCATCAAATCCTGCTCACCTATATTGGGTAGTTGATTTAATTTCTTAGGTGTCATTTTGATCGTACTTATGTTTTCTGTTGAAATCTGAAAAATATCTTCTGGTTGAGCCGTTATAACAATTTCGTTTAGGTTTAATGATGATGGTGCAATTTCTATCAGCAAATTGGTTTTTGATAAATTGGGATTCAGATTTATTTCTGTTTTTCTATATCCTAAATAACTTGTAGCTAGGGTTGAGGTATCCGAAGGAACATTATGCAATGTAAAATAGCCATCCATATTTGTAGTTGCTCCATTGGATGTCCCCTGAATAATTATATTAGCAAAAGGAAGTGATTCTCCTGTTTCAGAGTCCTTTAAAATTCCTGACAAGGTAAAATTAAAGTTACTTGCCGGTCCATTATAGTTAGAATATGTTTTTTTATCTTCATTTTCACCCTTGAAAGCATTAATCAATGTTTCCGTATCAATGTTTATATTTTTATTTTGAGGATCATCCAGTTTGATGAAATCTGAGACCAAAATAACATCAGTATATATTTCCTTTAAATTACTTGATGATAATTCAGTCAAAGTAATCGCTTGATCATTTATATATAAGAATATGTTTTTTTCTAAAAAATTCTTTGAAGTAATATTTGAGCTGAATGTAGCCATATGCTGAACTTTATCAAGGCAGTCTAACCTTTGTGCTACATCCTTACAATTATTTGGAATATAGAAAAAATCATAATTTTTTAACTCAGGTAGTTTTCTTAAAGAATCGGTTTGAAAGCTTTCATATAAATCCTTTTGATAATCACACAACTGTATGATCTTCGGATTCGTATCTCCTATTTTTCCTGATGGAGAATAAATCAAATAATCAAAGGCACAATCATCTCCTCCAAAAAGTGCATACTTTTCTTGACCTAGTAGACTATTATTAAAATTCATAATGAATATGACTATTATGAGTTTTCTCATATTTAAATTTTTAATAATTTATAAATTGATTTCATTGTTAATGACGAAGCATTACGGTGCTTTTTAAAGCTTTTGAAGGTAAAATTCAGATAAGCTTTGTAGAAAAGAGTGGGTAATAGGAATTGTGATGAACATTGAACAAAACAATTGTTTTTGTATGTTTTAGATTTGTTTGATCATCCACAAAACAAGAAAAAACAATTTACGAGACTAGTCCAAAAGATTGCGAAGTATCTAAATATCAATCTCAAACTTTCAAATACGCTTTTGAAGTGTATTAAAAATGCAAAAGTGCGTCTGCAAATAAAAAAGGTTGTGGTTATCACAGAGAGTCAATTAAGGTCACTAATGGATAACCTTAGAGGAGAGGGTTAAGAAAATTCTATCTAAGATGAAGAATCAGATTCCGAAAGGGAAGTAATCATCGGGAAACTTCACTTTCTCACCTACTATACGTCTCTCCATATAAACGATTAGAGACTTTTCAGATATTCGATAGTTGGACCACCCGCCCTGATCTATATCCATTTCTCCTTCTTCAATAATATCGAGGTAGCCTTTGTAAACTTCCTTTAATTTTGAAGGAGGCGAATCAATTACTCCTTCTTTTTTGCTATTTTGTCCAAATATTAGATGTTCACCAAACTATCCCTACATCTTCCACTTACCATTTATAAAAGTAAACTTATATCCATCGTTCTCTTGAAGGTTCAAGTCTAATTGATCGTTTTCACTAGGGTTATTGTCAAAATCAACTCAAAATGATTTTGGAATGTTTGAAGTTGAAATTTAGACGTTCCAAATTTTTTAAAATATTATTCTTGAAAATTGTTTTTTCTTTAGTGCATTAACAATTAAATATTTTGAATGTGAAAACATTTTTTTTTGAGTACATAATTAATACTGATGTCGATTACAGTTTCTGCACAATATCTATAGTTTGACATAGAAAAGGCTAAGGCCAAAATTGAAGACCAGATAGAATCTTTAAATCTAAATGATGATCAAAAAACTCAGTTTAAAGAAATGAATGAGAAATATCGATTAAAACTAGAAAGCATTAAAAATAGCGATAACTCTAGATTTGCAAAAATTCAAAATTTGAGAACGTTAAGAAAAGAGAAAGACGAGGAAATGAAACTTTTATTTAATATGCCTTTATGAGAAATCTATTTAAAATAATTACAGTAATCCTCTTGTTTTCATGTAACAAAATCAATGAAGAAATTTATATAGCCAAATCACAAGATACTCTTGTGTCGGCTTTTTTTGGACTTGATAATGCACTACCAAGTCTATTGTGTATTCAACCAGGAAGCCTGTTAGATGGAATGCCTGTTAATTTTAAATTCCCATTAGATGCATCCAGTTTATCGGAAACTGATTTTGAAGTTTTAGATAGCCTTGGAAATATACATACCCCTATTTGTGTTTCTTTGGCCCCAGCTAATGAAAACGGAGAAAATCGAACTGTACTTCTGTTTGGTGAATTTGGTTCCGCTGTTACCAATCCACCTGTTGAAGTTAGAGTTGTAGGGGATTTATTTACAACTGATACTTTATCTGGAGAGTCCGCTTGTTCAGAAATCATAAACCTAAACGGAATCACTACCACGAATGTCATTCCGCTTGATGATGGACCCAGTTTATTCTTTGCCCAAAGAATTGATGGCAATCTGAATGAATGTAATTCAGGAACACAAACGATTCAAGTTGCTTGGAATGGTGGCATTACACCGTATATAAGTGGTGATAACGAATCTGACTTATTTCAGTACTATATTGGCTATTCTGACAGTTCTGGAATTCTAATACCTCATGTACCTATTTCGATAGCAGATATAAATGACAACGACAACTTTCACCAACTTTGTTTTTCTACAAGTGATGAAATTGTTAAAATTTTAATGATGGCTAACACGGTCGAAGACCCAAACCACGACCCAAATTTATACAGCGAAATTGATGTTAGTTCCTGCACTCAGTAAAATTTGGGATTATTTCACTCCTTCAAAAATAGACGTATTGTAATACATTTAATTTATTTTGTAAGCCAAGTTGATCTACTGTTTCCTAGAAGCACATTGCAGTACTGCTGGCTTTATTGTACAAGGGGATCGACTTTATCCTAGTCAAAGGAACGCACAAAAAGCGAACGCATGGTAAGCTTAAGATCAGTGATAAGGCTAAGGATTACTACAGGGTTGGGGTACTTAAATCTGGGATGCATACAGCCGTTTTAAAGGAGATTAATAGTACTTGTGAGTGTTTCGCTAAGGACGTGATATTAGAGGAGTTTGAGGCTTATTTTGAAGTGTTAGAGATGGGAGTATTTCATGAGGTATTGAGGTGAGGGGGTACTGTTTGATTTGTATATAATCTCTTGGATTGTGGTGTCTTGGAAGTTTTTTCTATATTGCCGTTTTAAAAAACAACTATAAATCTAAATAATAAACAAAAATGAAAAATTTATTTCTTACTCTGACACTTTGCTTGTCATTCATAATTTCAAATGCTCAGGAAGTCTTCATACTATCCCCTATCATAGTAGCGGATGAGGATAAAGATGATTTTGAATCAATTCAATCAAAATACGTAAGCCCATTGGCTCAAGATGCGGTGGATGATAAATCCATGAAAGGTTGGGTATTACTTAAAAGAATGGCTGGCTTTGGAAGTCCAGATAATAAAATGAACTATATGTGGGTTACTGTTTTTGACAATATAAATCAAATGGTTAACGCAAAACAATGGTGGGAAGATACAGAATCAAAATATGGTATCCCCTCAGAAATTTTATATGATGGATATGAATTGGAAGGTAGAGGAAATTATGTGTACAAAACAGAGAGACAAATTGAAACTGAAGCACCTGGAAAATATGTAATTTTTAATTGGGCAACACCAAAAGACGTTGCTAAAATGATTGATTTGCAAGCTGACGTTGAAAAGCACTTTCGTAAAAATATCATTAAATCTGGAATGGTAGGTTGGGGAATGGCTACCCGAATCATACCTCAAGCAAAAGATAGATCAACGGCTTTTTGGTGGGATGTTTATGACTCTATGGAAAACACGATGGAACATTTAGCAGGTGGAGCAGCTGTTGAGGGATTGTCAAAAGAACATCTGTCGGAATTCAATGAAAACGTTCCCAACGGATGGGATAATAGAGTAATCTTTGAAATTATGACAGGTACTCGATAAAGAGCATATTTTAAAGCTTATGTGTAACTCCGAGACTTGTGGTAATTCTCGGAGTTTTTTATATTAGTATCTTAAAATTTTTATCAACCTTAAACGACTAACGATATGAAAAAAACATTTTTTTTAATGAGCCTACTTTTGATCACCAATGCTTTTGCAAACGATGATATAGAAACTTTCAATCAATTAAAAAATCTTGAAGGTAAATGGGTTGGGACCTTAAACGGTTCTGATGGTAACTCTAAAACGATTAATTTAAGCTACAGCATTAAATCCAACGGAAGTGCTTTACTGGAAGAGAGTAATGAAGCAGGTGTTGAAATGATGACGATATTTAATTTGCATAGTGACAAAATATTATCAACTCATTATTGTGGTGCCATGAATCGACCAGTCTCGGAGCTCCAAGAAAGTAACAAGGGTAATATTACATTTATTACTAACCAATCTAGGAGTGGATTAGATCAGAAAAAGGATCTTTTTGTTGCATCATGGAAATTTAATTTAATGCCTGAAGATGATGATACCTTTATTTACTCATATACGGTTAATAATGCAGAGGGAGAAAATGTTATACAAACGGCTGAAATGAAAAGGGTTAAATAAATATCTAGATTGACTTTTGTTTAACAAACAGTTTAGTAAAGACTTTTGAATAACATTTGAACAAAATTCCTAGGGTGTGGTGACTCTAGGAGTTTTTTTATTATTTATGCTCTCTTCTTTCATTCTAGTATATGCGATAAATTTCTTCAATAAAACCATATTTCTGAGATTTTCATATTGAGCTTTTGCTAATAGAAGGTTCAATTCATATCTTCTATAGTCCTGCTTATTTAAGAATTGTTCTAACATTTCTGACTTTCGTACTTCTGAAGTATGCTTTATTGATATTTCAGCTTTAAAAGATTTTTGATATCTCTCATTATCCTTAAGGTGTTTTTCAATTTTTTTAATCCTACTTTGAATACTTTGAACATGGTCATTAATTAACCAATGTGCGTCTGAAGCTGTTATGACCATCTCTTCTTCACTCACTGGATTAAGTATTCTATTTACTCCTTTTTTCATATCTATCTTTTTAAAAAGTAAGATGAAAAAAAATATTATAAAAAAAAATAAAATACTGATTATCAATAAGTTATGTAACTACAAAATGATTGGACTATCCTAACATGATTGAAATATCTTAACATTTATATACACTAAAAAAGAAACTAAAAATTGAGCTTTATAAAAAGGGTGATTAGGGTAATACCTACCCTCGTATTTACAACAAGGGTAAATAAATATTGATTCTAAGGTAGTCAAGTTTGCTTAACTTTAAATTTTATAAAACAAAATGGCTAGAAGAGTCCCTAAAGCTGTTGCTTATCGTTTTTTTACACTTGTTGGAGCTTTTGCTACAATGGTTACAGGTTTAATATACGATGAAGATAGAAGTAATTATTTTGCTTTCTTTATGTCTATCGCATTCACTATAATTCTTGCACTGTTTACTTATACGTCAAAAAAAAAAGACGATCGGTAATTTACGACCCACAGGCTTCGCACTCAGGATCATCAATGTCGCAGCTCCCTCCTGCTTCCTAAGATACTTTCAAGCATAGCTTTATTGTTTGCTATCCAGCGTATACTTCGGTACAAAATAATTCAAACAATAAAGCATTGCTCCATAAGTGAAAATAAGTGTAGGCATAATGGTATTAAATCCTAAGTCAAATTCTGGAATACCGAATAACTTTCTAAAAGATTTTGTGGCAATTAATAGCATAAAAACGACTCCGTAAGCAAAAACAGAGAAGATTGCAATTTTATTTTTTGTAGTTCTCATAATTCCTTTTTTTGCTTCTTCTTTGAAGAAATACCATAAAGCACCCATACTAAATAAGGTTTCTATAAAAATAGCTAAATAAGGTTTTGATGCATATAGCCCAAGACCTGCTTCCATTGTATCGGCTCCAAAAACGTGGTGCATATGTCCTGAAAAAAAATCTAAAATAAAATGGATTGATACTAAGGCTACACTTACCAAGCCTATTTTGGTACTTTTAAATAGCAGTTTACCAAGTAAGCAAACAATAGCCAACCAAAATAATTGCGGTAACAAATCATGGCTGTATAACATATCTACTACCATATTACTTAAAGTGGCATCAAATGCATCACTTGGGTAAGTAGGTTCAAGTCCTAAATAATGGAAGGTAAACCATAACAAATCCTGTAATTGTGATATAATTAAAAAATAAAGTAAGGCTCCTTTTGGGAACTTTTGTTTCGCTATTAATGCCGTTGTCATATGTCCTGCTATCATAATTTTTTTTAATTTTGTAATATTGCTATTGAATTGAAAGCAAAAATATAAATTACTTTTGATCCTTGATATCCATATCAGCAAACATATCTCCAGTTAATTGAGATTCGAGATCTGCTATTTCTTCTTCCTTTGTCATTTCTTAAATAATCTCAATTTGTAATTGAATCCAATCACTTTATCTATTCGATTAAAGTTAACCCCAAAAACCATATTATGGTTCTGAAAATCAAGACCAATGGTTGGATTACCCATCATATCCTTCCCCTTTCAAATTCATATCGGCAAACACATGCCCAGTTGAATCCACTGATACACACCTACAGAGAATTTGTACTTTTTCTTCTTGTACAGCCTCTGAACTTGTAGGTAGGTTAAATCCATTACACAAAATTAAATTGGACTAGAGCAATACTTTTTGGTGAGAATAATTCACTAAGAGTATTTAAACTATTTTTGTTTTTTTATATTTAACCTCTTAACCAAAAATCAAAAAATATGAATTTAGTTTTTAAAGTATCTTTCAATAATTATAGTGCTTGGAGAAAAGAATTTGACGGTCATAAAGAACGAGCAACTGTTTGCGATGAATCCAAAACAACTGTTGGTCAAATTAATGAAACTAGTTGCATGGTCATGCTATACGATGTCGATATGAAAGGTTTACAGCAATTAATGAGCTCGGATTATTTGAAAAGATTGAGCGAAGAATTAGGGATTGTGAATGAAGAAATGCACTCTTTTGAACCACTAGAGCAATAAAATACTAGCTATTAGAAGTTTTAGAAGGCTTGGAGGTAATCCCTCACTTTTTATTAGGTTTGTTTAAATGTCTGGAATAATTTCTAATTGCTGCTCTATTGGAAGCTGTAGAAACTCTTCAAATTCTTCATAAAACTCTTCAGTAGTAAATCCGAAAGCTAAATTAAAAGCACCCTCAAATCCTAGTTCCTTGAGGTTTGGATAAAAAGTATCAAGAAGAATATTTTGGTTTTTGACCTTATTTGTCAGATAAGCAACACCCCAAGCTCCTAATTCATATCCAGCTTGATTGCAAAACTGGTAAGTAAATTCATTTAATTTACTGTTAGGACAATTTTCCTCTTTCACAAATTTGCCATTATTCATCTTGTTTTGCATTTTTTCTCTTAATGTTCCCCAAGATTTTTCAAAATCAAGAGTTCCATTATCAATTAGCTTAAATAAAGTGTAATTAGCCATATATTCAGCAGCACCTTCCATCATCCAAATGGTCTCACCTGGTTTTATTTTATTTTCTCTTTCCTCATGCTCTAAATTATAAACACTTGAAAGTTGATAGACGTGAAAGTATTCATGTAAAACAGTTTTAAAATCCTCTTGAGGTGGAATTCCTTCAAATAAATTGTCAAAACTAAATGGGTATGAACTTGATAATTTATGAATACCCCATTGAAAACCTCCATTATGTCCTGCACTTCCTTGAGGTTGGTTACTTAAAATTACATTTTCTCCAATTTTTTGATAGGCAATCATAGAATGATCTGCTGTCTCATCTGTTTCTCTGCTTAGGCAATCTGACAGATTCCATTGATTCAAATCCTCTCGCCTTTCACAAAACTTGTTAATTAGGTCTAGTGCTGCTTGTTTATCAGCGCCAAAAACCCAATATTCTACAGGACCGTATTTTCCAAACTCATCAGCTGCAGTCTTTAACGCAAGGTTTACTCCGTTAATTACATTATCCGAAAGGTCAGAGGCGAAAAATGCATTTGGGTAAAAGGGCACTATCTTCTCTGTATAATCTTTTGTTATATCATAGTTGAATTCTTCTGGATTATTCGTTACTTCAGTTAGGTTTAAGGCTTTAAAATCTGTATTGTCATCTGTTGTATTAGTAGGTGTATCCGCAACGGGATCCTCATCTTCACCACAATTGGTAAACAAGACAAGTGAACAAAGTGTACTTACGAATAGGAGATGCTTTAAATGATTCATAACGGTTAATTTGGTTACTTAAAGCTAATAAATTTTTTCCACCCTTAGTGAATTATTCTCACCAGAAGGTATTGCTCTAGTCCAATTTAATTTTGTGTAATGGATTTAAACTACGCACAAATTAAGAGGCTGTACAAGAAGAAAAAGTACAAATTCTCTGTAGGTGCGTATCAGTGGATTCAACTAGTCATGTGTTTGCCGATATGAAGTTGAAAGGGAGTTGCTCCATAGATGATCCTGAGTGTGAGGCTTGTGGGTCATAAAAATAAGGGCAATCAAAACAAAAAGAGAGAAGCTTGCTTATCATGCCCTTAATAACCAACTATAAAAACCAAACACTTATATGAAAACTCAAAATTGATAAGGATGGATCATTATCTACTTTAAATTCTCATAAAGAATGTTAAAATAGGTTCTTAAAGAATGTTAAAAAAAGCATCCAATAAACCGTACTAAAAGAAGTTATCTTAGAAATAAAACAGTACCCCTCACCTCAAAACCTCATGAAATACCTTCCTCTCTAACACCTCAAAATAAGCCTTAAATTCCTCCAATATCACCTCTTTAGAAAAACACTCACAAGTACTATTAATCTCCTTTAAAACGGCTGTATGCATGCCTGATTTGAGTACTACATAGACAAGGTTTAAAGTTATTGTGAAGACGTATGAGTATAGAATTATATTCTTATTTAGAAGGAAAGAGAATGTTTTATAGAGGCTAATTTGAGCTCTAGGGATAATGGGTTAACCCCTTCTACAAAGATGCCAAAGATGATGTTGGAAGTGTAGTAGTTTGGTCTTGCCCAAAAGACACAAGTGGAAAAAACAGTAATAGTAGAATTAGTTTTTTCATTTATTTTTTTTCGAGTATTCTTCCCAAGTTATTGGTTTCTCAAAAATACCTACAGAAATTAATGCCCCCATTATAATTGGAAATATCATATCATTATTCCATTCTATATTATCTAAACCTCCAATAAAAAATTGAATTATAAACGAAAAAAGAAGAATTGAAATTCCTCCTAAAATTGAAATAAATAAATTTCTAATAGTTAACCCAGTTTTGACAAACTTTAATAGCAGAGTTAGTTTTTTCATTTTTTTATTGTTTAGGTTGATAAAAATTTTAACGTTTGAATATAAAAAAAATCTTGAGATACTACATCATATAAGTTAAAGTTGCTCTATTGATGATCCTGATTGTGAGGCTTATGGGTCTTAGCAATATTGTTTTATATTTGTTTATTAACAAACCAACTAAATAAATATGAAAAATATATTATTACTCTTAGCATTATTTATTGTCGCATTTTCATGTAACACGACCTCCCAGCCTAAATCGGAAAATACTCCAATAATTGAAGATGTGCCAACCTCTATAGGCATTCAAATCACTGATGATGGTGTGAAATCATCCATAGTGGTGGGTGAAATGGGAAATACTAGTATTTGGGAAAAATACATTAAAGCACACAATGACAAAGACCTAGAAACCATAGCAAGTATCAATGCTATAGATTTTAAAGGGTACCCACCCAATGGGACCGTTATTGATGGATCAGAAACTCATATCAGCTTTTTAAAAAAATGGTTCGCTGACAGTAATCCTAAATGGACTACACGATGGATGATTGCTAATGCTGCCACAAATAAAGATGGTGTGGAACAACAATGGCTCACAACTGGACAAGAATTGACAGATTCAGTTGAAGGAGAACAAATAACTTTAAATCATATCCACGATGTGCTTTTTGTTGATGGGAAAATCAAAATGATTAATGTTTACGAAAGAGCAAAAGCTATAGAATAAAGAGTAAAAGCTATTGAATAACAGCTTCCCTTTTATTCAAGTAAAAAAACCCTCCTCATTAAGGAGGTTTTTTTTATCCTCTCCAAAAAAAACTCCTGAGACACCATACCCCAGGAGTTAGATACACAAATAAATAGGCTCTTGACCAAAACTTGCTGTCGAATTAAATCGATGGACATTCCTTTATGCCCTTATTTAAAATCAAGAATTTCATTATTGCTTAATTGTCATTAGAGATTAAGACCATAGCCAATGATCAAAGTTTGACAGGAGGCTAAAGTTAAGTCATTTATTATTTGCCAATATTAATCAGCTCCAACTTTCGATACCGATTGTAGTAAAACTTTCGGCTATGCCTAAGTGACTTTTTTATATAGGGTGATTGATACATGAATTTAAGGGACATCTGAAATTTGGTTTTTCTCTCGAATATTAATATATTAGTAATATGAAATCGTTATTAAGTGCATTAGCTTCAATATTAAAACTTGAAGCAAGAATCCTAAAAACTTCAGTATTAAAAAAAAGAAGATTTATAAAAACATATAAAATTCTATAACATTAAGAGTGTAGGGGTTATCTGACGTATGACCGCTAAGCTCGAAGTGCGAATTACTTTTTTAATTAGTTGATAGTAGCTAGAAGCCCTGATTACTTAAAATAAACAAGAGGAATATACTTAAGAGTAGGAGGTATTTGAAGTGTTTCATTTTCTACTAAAGTAATTTTTCTTATTCAAGCTATATAGTATCCAGCCAGGGTAAATAATAAAAAAGATATCTAAAAATTCAACTGACTGAGGATTAATTATCAATAATATAAGACCACCTAGAAGTACAACAACAGCTGAAATAAATCCTACCGTGTCTTGATTTTTTTTAATTTTTTCCCACATATTGGTTGGTTTTGGTTATTTAAAACTAACAAAAATTCTTCACCTTTAGTGAATTATTCTCATCCGAAGGTATTGGTGTAGTCCAAATTAATTTTGTGTAATGGATTTAAGCTACGCACAAGTAAAGAGGCTCTATAAGAAGAAAAAGATTATCGCTAAAAAGACTTGGCAAGATCCCAATAAAAAGCAGATTGAATTTAAGGATGTTCCTCAATATATTATTAGACAAGCATGGCTAGGTGAAGGGTATTTATGTTCCTACAGGGATAGAGATGGTAATCTTCAAGTATATGATCACGATGCCTTTTATGAGCGAAACAAGGATAAGATTGATAATAACAAAAGCTGGAATAACCCCAGAAGACAAGAAGTTACCGATGGGCAAAAAAAAGAAGCTACCTTACGGTGAAGAAAGCGAATTTCACGATTTAGAGGAAATTTAAATACATGGGCAAAATAATAGATCAAGATAAAGCCAAGTATGAAAGCAAATCAAAGCTTTTTAGTCACTATTCAAATTTCTTTGATGAATTTGTTGTTGGAGAATTTAGGAGAAAGCACAAGGCTGATACTTCATTTAAGGGACACAAGGCATTAATGCTCCAAATTAAAGCCTATGTTACGGAGAATATTAAGATTGAATCAAGGGAGGATTATGCAAATCTTGTGGATACTCTGAAGAACCTTGCTGAGAATGGTGATTAGATCAATCTTCTTTAGTTAAATTTTTTTAAAAGTTTATCCAAACCAGCCAAAGCAAGACATAGTACAATGGTAAAAATAAATTCGTATTCATAATCAATATAAACTCTTAATAGAATATACGTCCCAACCAAGAGGGTATTTCCAAGGGTTTGCAATTTATTATTTCTTAAATAATCAAATGCCTTTGATATTTTCATATGATAATTTATTCTATATCTAAATCTTCATCCAATTTCCGCTCTTCAAGGGCAAGGTAATTCCAGCCCTCAGTGAGAATACGATTCACCGTTTTAACAAACGTTGAAAATAAGCTTAATCCCTCCTTAAAAGAACTCCTGGAACCATCATAATCCAGGAGTTTTAATGTGATCTAAAACGCTATTTTTTTTAATTTTTATGAACCTCTAATTCAATTTCGATCATCAAACCTGGTAATGCTAATTCTTTGACCCCAAGCCAAGAACCAGTAGGAAATTTGTTAGTATAAATTTTACTTCTATAGGCTGAATTTTCAAGAAATAATGGCATATTAGTAGTAAAAATATTTTCTACTACCACATCATCGAATGTACAGTCGTAATGTTTTAATATTTTTTCTAGATCGGCATAACAATTTTTCATTTGTGTTTCAAGATCACCAATAGCAGTTGGATTTCCCTCATCATCCATACTTACAGCACCAGAAATTTTAATGTCACTGCCAATCTTGATGGCATGCGAATATCCAAAAGCTTTTTCGATCTCTGGTCGAAGCAAAAAATATTCAGGCTTTTCTGTTTCAATAATTTGTTGTTTTTGCTTCTGTTGACAACTTGGTACTAACATGACAATGGCAAATAACAAGGATGATAGAAGTAAAACTGACTTTACTTGATTAATTGTATTTTTCATTTTTTTGATTTTTGAAGTTAGTAAAAATTTAAGAAGGTAATTTAAATAAAATTTCTTCATAGACTTACACTCACCTCAAAACCTGATGAAATACCTCCCTTTCTAACACATCAAAATAAGCCTCAAACTCCTCCAATATCACCTCTTTAGAGGAACACTCGCAAGTACTATTAATCTCCTTTAAAACGGCTGTATGTATCCCAGATTTAAGTACCCCAACCCTGTAGTAATCCTTAGCCTTATCACTGACCTTAAGCTTACCATGCGCTCGCTTTTTGTGCGTTCCTTTGACTAGGATAAAGTCATGATCCCCTTGTACAATAAAGTCAGTATCTTCTAGTTGCTCCATAGCGAGAACGACAATATTACCAAAGGTGTTAAGACCAGATCTACGCTCCAGTCCAATACCATTAGCGATGTCTGATTCATCTGCTTGAAGAAAGCCAGCAGTACTGCAATGTGCTTCTAGGAAACAGTAGATTAACTTGGCTTCTTTGGATAGCTGTTTGAAGGTGTGATCATTCCATTTAAGGGCATCCAATCTCATGTAATTTGTTTCTTGCAAAGTTACAGAGGAGGTAGGGGAAGGGTTGTTTTGTGAAGTCTTTGGTACAGGGGTTAAAACCTATTTTGATTTTGTATTTATTACCTACTCCATGGTATATGGTTGGTTTCCCTTTTTCTGTTATGGCTTAATATGATGATTAACCCCGAGGTTTTGCATAGAGAACTTTCCTCAAAATACTCACTGAAAATGTTATTTAGCACTTTAAACTAATTTCCCTTTTAATCTTTTGTTTTTAGATATCGACTTAACTTCTTTTCAATCAATTCAAACCTTCTTTTATCGGACCTAACCCTTCCTAATTCAACTAAAAAAGTTTCAGTTTTAAGAGTAAGCACATTCCAAAACTCCAAGTCATTAAATAATTTCTTAAAATCTGTTTTAACTCTTGGATGATTATTTACATTCCTTTCATCAAAAACATTTGATGGCATAATTTCAAGATATTCAATATTCTTATTTATAAATGACTCAACCTTATCCAAATACTGTGTTTCATTAAATTCAGCCAAACTTTTGGCATTCTCTTTTATCCTATTATATCTTTTTAAAGCTTGTTTTAATGAGTCATCTTGAAGGATATTTAAATAATCTCTATCAATAAATTCCTCAAGAATTGGTAGCTCATATTTAATTGGCCAAGTCGTACCTATAGGCCATATTATATTTTTTAAATAAGGGATAGAATCAATATCATTTCGTTCAATTATTTTCATGACTCTTATCAAACTATTAGACATGGATTCAAATCTTTTTATGGCTTTATCTTGATGTTTTATTCCTCCCTCTATTTCGGAATGAATTTCTAATAAATAATCATCAACCTCTATCTGAGTTAATCTATTAGAATTCCAATTATCTATCGCAATTGCTATTAATATGCCAATAGTGACAAGGGTTATTTCTATTACTATGTATTGGAAGTCTAGTCTAGTTTTATTTTTAAATATTTTCACATCGTCAATCTAAAATTTTTATAGCAAAATGCAAAATCAAAAGCTAACCGCTCAAACCTAGAGAATTTCAAATAACGTAAACTTTTCATATCTTGTTATTTGATTATAATCTAAACCAATCATATTAATTAAATACCCTGCCTTATGGGACTAGCCTCAACCTTTACCAACTCAATTGTACGAGAGATTGGTCGTAACTATGGAAAGTCAATATCTAATGATCTTTTAGGAGATTCACATTCTACCCCTGTACGCATGGTGGGAGGATCTTCGAGCATTGCTCGCAAACGAGGACGGAAATATGAGAATAAGTCAGATGAATATCTGCAGAAGCTTGAGATCAAGGGAGCACTGGCTACCTTCAACCAAGGACAAAATATCTTTAATGCCTATTTTGAATTAGTAGAGGAGGCACAAAATGATGGCTCTATTGACCTTACAGAACTTGTGTATCTAGTTCAAAAGTATCGAGACACATTGACTGGTTTAAAGAAAGTGCATCAAGCTTTGATAGAGCTTGGAGATGAAAAGAAAGCTGCTGTCATAGAAGAAAAACAAAAGGATCTTTATGAGTTCTTATAAGCTCTCGATGAGGCTTTAGATACTAAGGCTATGGTAAAGCAACCACTGATGGGTAAGAAGACTTTAATTGGGCTTTATGGATAATGGTTTAACTCCTTCTACAAAGATGCCAAAGACTATGTTGGAAGAAACGATTTTAAGGGTATAGAATATTTTCTAAATATCATTAAACTCAAATGTCGGGTATAATACTTGTTGTTTTCATGATTTGATGATCGCATATATTTAATCTTGTATTAAATGTTTAAAAAAAATAATAATGAAACAGCCTTTATTAGGAAAAAAAATTGTTGAATTAAGAAATCAAAAAGGGTTAACTCAAGATGAGTTAGTTCAAAAATGTAATATTACCGTTCGAACAATTCAAAGAATTGAATCAGGAGAAACTACTCCAAGAAACTACACAATAAAAGTGATACTCAATGCTTTGGGTTACAATTATGAAAAAATATTTGAAAATGAATATTTAGGGGGTAAATTTGATAAAATACTTAGATTCTCTCCTAATAATTTTAAGCAGGTATTCAAGGTTTCGTTTGTAGCTGGAATAATTTACTTTCTTTTTGGTTTTGTAGAAACTGCATACTTCGTAAAACCATTATTCGATTCATCTTCTGAGACAAATTGGTCTGATTTTCTTAAGGGACACGATTTTGAAACTTCCTCCAGTTTTATGGCTCATACTCTTATACAAATCACATCGATAATATTGTTTGCCTTTTTTATGCGAGGATTTGTTTTACTCGGAAGTTATTATAAAAATTTTACAGTTGAGCTAATGGCTTTTTTGATGATAATTACTAATATAATTTTTGAACTTTCTGAAATAGGGTCAATTAATCATGAGGACAGTTTAGCTTATTTCATCTTGATTTCTAAAGCGATAACTTTTGGATCTATTATGATTTTTTTCGGAATGGGAATTTTAAGATTAAAATTACATTTAGGAAACTTGTCTAAGGGTACGGGTCTTTTAGAAATTATAACTGGGATTTTTTTTGTTACTGTTTTTCTATTTCCATTTGGTCTAATTATACTCATACCCTTAGAGCTTTTAGAGGTATTATTACTTTATAAAGTAGTTTCTAAAATAGACTAATTAATACATTCTCCTGATGTATAGTTCTTTCTTGTAAAATTACGGAGGAAGCAGCAGAAGGTTGTCTTGGAAGGTATTTGGTAAGAGATTGAAATTAATTTATAATGAGAACATTGGGTTATTATCAAATTGATTTTTTTTAACATCATTTCCTGTCTCAATATGATATTTAAATCCTTTAACTACTGAGAGCAAATATTTGTTCATATTTGGCAGAAAATAGATCTGTTTAATAAAAGGTACGATACAAAATGGGTATTTTTTTAAAGCTATTTCAGCATAAATGTTTAATGATATTTTAAGTTTAGAAATATCTTTTTCTACTTCCAAAATCTCCCAAATTACTTTCGCTAGGTTTTGATTCCCTTTTGCTATAATCAAATCATAACCTTTACCTTTCCTCCATTCAATAAAATATCTTTTCAGGACTAAATTATTGTAATATTTAATCGTATCCGTTGCTCCGACCTTACCCCATTTATGAAAAGTGTTAGTCTTGCAAAATGGATGACTGTGATTAAGGTTATTTGGTGAAGATATGGCTTTCCAAACTTTTATAGTTGAACAGTTAATTATCACCTCTGAACTTAAAACTGATTTTGTAACCATAGAAATCTAAGAAGAGGGAGCATTTCCATTAATGATCCTGAGTGTGAAGCCTGTGGGTCGTAAATTACCGATCGTCTTTTTTTTTGACATTATTTAACCTACAGGTTAATAATTGTTATTTTAGAAATAGATAGCTTAAGCCAACGGAACCGAACATCATTTTAGTATTTAAACCAGTTCCAAAATAAGTGTCAAATTGAAGTTTATCATTTATTAGGTAAGCTATTCCTGAGTCGATATTTATTCTATTGTTAAAACCATATGCTTCTATGAATGTGGTAAACTTATCATTAAGAGATTTACTAATTAATATGGAGTATCCTAAGATTTTATCGCTTAAGGTATAACCAAGAGTATATCCTAAAACCACAGAAGAACTTAAAACCCAGTTTCCGACAATTTTTGTATTAAGAGGTTTGTCTATTATTGTACTAAATTCTCCTGAAAAGCCATCAAATTGAATGGATGGCAAAAGTGAAATAGTGTATTGATCATTTTTTATAAGTTGAATTTTACTCCCAAGTGTCCAATTTCCTAAGATTATTTGACCTATTTCATCATAAAGTAAATCGTTCATTATCCTTACCTCTATTTTGTTTGTAATCCCATATCTCATTAAAAGATTTGGAATAGAACTGGTTGTAAGTTCATTATAATCACTATTAATTTGGATTCCTGTTTCTAACTGTAATCCATTATCAAACAATGTTGAAGCATTTTCAGTGAGTGCGCTTGGTCTATCAGTAGCTATAGTTTGAGCGAAACTAATACTGCAATAAAACGTAAGTATTGTAAACGTTAAATTTTTCATTATTATTAGTTGAGTTTTTTAAGAGATATGATAAATGGAATTTTTAAATATTTTTTTACGTTAAAATTATCTTTGCCTTTGTTGAAAATAATTAGGTTCGAAGATATTATTTATTTTTTAAAATTTAACTCCCACAAGCCTCATACTTAGGATCATCAAGGGAACAGCTTCTTCCTTCGCATTCCAACTTAAATTAATGTATCTCTAAAATTAATATTGGTAAACACATGTCAAGTTGAATCCACTGATATGTACCTGTAGAGAATTTATACTTTTTTATATATCCTCTTAACTTTTGCGGAGGTTAAATCCATTACTAAAAATTAAATTGGACTCAAGCAATACCTTTTGGTGAGAAGAATTTATTTAGTGCGGAGAATAATTAGTAACTTTAGGTAACCAAACCTAGCCATCAAGAATCACTTAAAACTCCTCATTTAATTGATATTACCACTAACTATAAATCAAATAAACATGAATTTGTATGATAAATTTTTATTACCTGCACTAGTAAACTCTGCTTGTAAAGTATCACCAAAAATGAAACAGAGGGAAAAAGTAATACCTCTAGCTCATGGTCGAGTACTTGAGATCGGGGTGGGATCTGGATTAAATTTACCATTTTATAATACCGATAAGGTAGATGAAATTATAGGAATTGATCCTTCAGAGGAAATGTGGTCTAAAAATAATTTTAAACTTGATAAACTTCAATTTGAATTTATTAAGACAGGCGCAGAATCCTTACCATTTGAGAATAATTTTTTTGATTGTGTAGTGTCAACATATTCTTTATGCACAATACCAGATTATAATTCTGCAATGGAGGAAATAAGAAGAGTAATAAATCCAAAAGGGATTTTTATATTCTGTGAACATGGAAAAGCTCCAGATAAAAAAGTGGCAAAATGGCAAAATAGGTTAGATCCTATGTGGAGTAAATTTGGTGGTGGGTGCCATCTTAATAGAGATATTCCAGAAATTATAATTAAGAACGGTTTTAAAATGGATCAAATGGATCAAATGTTTATTCCAGGATGGAAAATTGCAAGTTATGAGTATTGGGGAAAGGCAAAAGCATATTAAATAATTTGTTCAATGTACTTCTAGCTCAAAATTTGAGGAGATATCACAGCATTTGAAGAATTCACTGAGAGTGTAACACATTAGTAGCTTTAAATAACCAAAATCAAACGTAATGAAACACTTTAAACACTTCCTCTTATTAAAGATCATTTGTTCAATTGTATTGTTCACCAATTGCAGTGATAGTTATGACCCTGTTTCTGATAATATAACGAATACTGCGGATGATGATGATAGTAGAGATATCGATAATAGTAGTGATGGAGTAACCGAATCAGCTATATTCTTAGCAGAAAATGGTGTTACAATTAGAGCTTCTGACCTAGCAATAATAGGAGAGAAGTATGAATTAGATGGAATTTCCTATCTAGTAGTGGATTCAACTATTCTCATTGAAATGATAACCAATGAGGAAGATATCACTAAAGTAGTTACTACGCACATAACCTCCTTGAACAATTTATTTAATAGTTCTCCAAGTTGGAATCTCTCGTGGAGCTACGGAGTTAACTTCAATCAAGACATTGGCTCTTGGGATGTAGTTAATGTGAATTCAATGATTGATGCTTTTATTGATTTACCTTCTTTTAACCAAGATATCAGTCATTGGGAGGTCATCAGTGTCACAGATATGAGTGGTACATTTGCAAATTGTCCTTCCTTTAATCAAAATATAAGTGATTGGAATGTCAGTAAAGTCATTAAAATGGGAGGAATGTTCGCAGGTGCTACTTCGTTTAATCAAGATCTCAGTTCTTGGGGTGTAAATAATGTGATTGACTGTAATAAATTCAGCATAAATGCTGAAAAATGGCTTTTACCAAAACCTAACTTCACTAACTGCGAGGAATAAGCCTATTTCTCACCCCTAAAATCGTTTCTTCCAACATAGTTTTTGGCATCCTTGTAGAACGGATGATGACTAATTATCCAAATGTTGGAAGAAACGCTTTCAAGGATAAAAAATAACCTCCACTCTGAGCAAATGAAGGTTAAGAAAATTACTAATGTAAAGTCTAATATTTTAGACTAATTAGCACATTCTCTTGATGTATAGTTCTCAATTCCCGCAGCTTCTGCATACACTATTACCATATGTTATCCCATTAGAATTGCAAGCAGGTGCACTCACAGCGGGACAGGCATCCCCCTGATCACAAGAACCTAGGACAATTAAAAGCAAAAAAAATATTTCAGTGGTTAAATATTTTGGCAAAACAAAAGACCTTCAAAAATCATTTACAAATTCATATGTGAACCATCACAATAGGGAGGATTTTTTGTTTGCTTGCACATACATATGGCAGTATCCTTTGACTTTTCTGCTTTAAAAACATTCGGGGTAAATTCACTGTCCGCATGTGCTCCATTGCACCAAGGTTGATTTTCTGATTTACCGCAGGCACACCAAGCATATGTTTTTCCTTCTTCTAGCTCTATTATGTTTGGAGTTGTTCCTGCTGCTTTTGCTTTTTCCATAATATTACTATTTAATCATTTTGCAATGATCTATTCAGAAATAAATTTCGTTTGAAATATGCTACTGACAAGGTTAAAAGCAGTAATACTAAATTGACTACAATTGGCTCATCTCTGCCTATATGAGTAACAATTGCACCAACCATTACTAAGGCTAATCCTAATGCTGCTAATGGGATAAGGGAGGTTAACTTTATTAATAACATAGGCAACAGCAAACTAATCCCACCCAGTGCTTCAAGAATACCTATTAACGTTATTTGGGTACCTGAGAAATCTTGAACCCAGCCCATATTTTCCATAAGTACCAGATCTTCATAAGGGGTAAATATTTTCATCACACCGGTCATAATAAATGCTATTGCTGCAAGAATTTGTAAAATCAAGATTAAAATTTTCATGTTCATTTTTTTAATAATTGTATAAAGTGATATTCCTATAGTCTATACAAAAGTGAGTACATGAAATGATCTATGCATTAACTTAGATTAAGAAATAAAAGTAAGAGGTTATTTTTATTTTGCCATTTTTATTCTGATTTTAATAAGAGTATCTTCATAATAGATCCTACCCTCAGTGAATTATTCTCATCCTAAGGTATTGCTTGAGTCCAATTTAATTTTGTATAATGGATTTAAGCTATGCACAAGTCAAGAGGTTAAATTAGAGTAAAAGATAGCCGAGCTCGAATCTCAATTAACTGGAGATACGTTCGCTGATATGGATCTCAAGGACCAAATTCACAAACTCAAGCTAGAGGAAGTAGGGGGTAGCTGCGACATTGATGATCCTGACTGTGAAGCCTATGGGTCTTGAATCACCAATAGTTTTTCTTCTTTTGACTGAAAAATTGACCACTTTAGAATCAATATTTTAATACCCATAACTGCTCATCGAATTCATCTTTGTATTTATCCAGTCCAACATTCGCTTTGTCAAGGGTTTCATATTCGAGGAGAGCTACCCTCGTAAAATATCGGACATGAAAATCCAGGATGATGATAGCATTTGACCCCGATAAAATCAATTTTTCAGCATAATCGAATGCCATGTCATTGTCTAAAAAACTAGCTACAATTAAATAATATTTATCCAATGGCTGACTTATTTCGGATATCGATCCAATTGCTTTTGGTGCAGATTCCAGTTCAGGGGGATCTGTCTTAACTTCAGGTTCAATGACTTCTTCAATGACGGGTTCAGGTATTATTTCTTTTTTTACCTCTTTTTTAACTTCAGCTTTAATG
>Ga0209632_10001205_pt1 | contig 26571 bp, 24 predicted proteins | sample COG_10_FD_184754 | JGI IMG/M metagenome (GOLD analysis project Ga0209632, IMG submission 184754) | Pelagic Microbial community sample from North Sea - COGITO 998_met_10 (SPAdes) (version 2) | ecosystem: Environmental > Aquatic > Marine > Neritic zone/Coastal water | place: Helgoland, sampling... | reverse complement strand
ATAATATGCACCTATTCGGAGGAATAACAAGCCAGTACTAGTTACAGATTAGGGTTAACCTGCTGATAACATTGAGTTTTCGCACTGCCCTTACCTATATATCGTTGGCCACTCGCCCCAATGGACACCTCAAGTAGAAATCTCAGGTTTGTTCTAGCGTGGGGGGCATGGGGGTACAGCGTATTATATACGTATATATACCTACTCAGATTTTTTCGACAAAAACATCCGAAGGTTCACCCTAAGTAAAACTCTAGGTGAATCCCATCGTGTGTCCTCAAGAGGGGGGTACTGCGTACCACTCCCCCACTAAGGTAGTCCCTGATAGATACACTTGTAGTGTTATCCTATCGTGTACCCTAAGACCTAACTTACAGTTATAACTATAAGTTTAACCCGGGGGTATTCTAATCACCGGAAATTAAACAAACCAAGGGATCACCAAGAGGTTCCCCACTGAGAAGAACTACGAGTTGAACCTCCAGATAACCCAGAGAAGTGGGCATATGCCTTGTCTAACTCTGTTTGTATCACACGATCACGTTCTTCCTGTAGACCTGCATCCTCATCCCTAGCTAGAGATTCAGTCCAGTAGGCTACTGCCATTGCCAGTGCATCTAATCTATCATCATGGCGTAGGCATCCTTTATCCCGAGTGAGGCGGGACATCTGGTAGATCAAAGATTTAGACCTACGGACCTCAGAGTCATACCGTTGGATGCTCTTATAGTCCTTCTCAATGATCGCTGGGTCTATAACCAGCCTATGTCGGTTCATAATAGGTTCTAGAGTGTCAGCCATCCTTTGTTCTTTCTGAGTGGAGTGGCGTACTTCCTCAAGTGAACATGGGTGTACCTTGGAGATGATAGGGGAGAAGATATGGGTGAACATACCATCACCAAAGTTACTCTCGATGATGACCTCATTGACCTTGTACTTCTGGGCTAGCATAGCCAGTGGCTTCAGTACCGAGTCAGTATCGTACCCACCTTGGAAGCCCCCACAGTCTAAGACATGGAGGTAGCCATTCAGGTTAGCCACAATAGCGTAGGCAGTCTCATCCTTACCCCGACCAGAGGGGTCAATAGACATGACGATCCCTTGGTAAGGCATGAAGACATCTGAGTTATCCGCTGGGTGGTAGAAGTAGTCCCCTTGCATTGCCATGTTGGGGATGTCCCCTGACACACGACGATCTGGGTGTGGTAACCAAGAGAAAGTCATTGGTGCCTCTTCAGCGGAACATGGAGTTACCACTAGGTCAGACACTTTGAGGGGGTATCGCTCTTCATCTGACAGTGCCGTATTCAACATGAACTGCAGTTGGTAGCCAGCGCGACCGTAGGACGCTTTACGTTCCATCAGATCACGCTCACCAAAGCGTTGCGGGTCAGTAGGTTCGCCTGCCTTCAGTCCCATCTGACCGATGATAGGTGCTAGCGTGTCACCATACTTAACAATGTTTTCATCTTCAGGCATCTCTGCAGGCCAGATACGTATGGTGTACCCACGGTCACTGAGTTTGTTGTACAGGGAGTCTTCTGTCTGAGGCGTGCCGAGGTAGATAATCCGAGAGGTGTCTAGTGGCTTGAGGATAGCGTCAAACTCTTTGACAGACTCTGAGAGTTTATCTCGCGCTGTCTGAGTGTCACTGTTGTTAGCGACCTCTACGTCATCGGCAATGATAATATCAGCACGGCTACCCGTGAGCTGACCTGTGATACCTACGGATTTAACCGAGGGTGAGTGGTCTGCCGTCGCAGGGCCAACGTCAAAGGAGATGTTGGATGACCGTTGGTCTTTGCCGGGTATTAAATGCTTGCAGAAGTCTACCTCATGGATGATCCGTTTGACGAACACTGAGAAAGCATCTGAGCGATCCTTCGAGGCTGATACGACCATGATCTTTTTATCTGGATCATTCAGTAGCAACCACACGACATATGCAGACGTTAGCCAAGACTTACCCACGCCCCGGAATGCAGAGACCATGGAGCGCTTGGGACCATGCTGCAGGAATTTCGATATATCGTATTGCACAGGGGTGGGGTCAGGAAGATTGAGATGCTTCCACAGCACGTACACAAACTTCCTGAAATCCCCTTTGACTTCCTCCAGCTTCTTCTGGGATGCCGAGAGTTCTTGATCCATTAGTGGTATGAGCCTTCACTGTCATCATGGGACTCATCTGCAGAGTCAAACTGGGGGAGTGCTTCCGCCAGCGAACCCATGTCAGGGTTTTGATCGATAGATGCTTCGATACGGTTGTCCTTGAGGAACTGACGGACCTGCCCAAGATCGGCTGCGGTTACGTCACCTTCTTGAAGTTTATGTTTTAGAAACTTTGCGAACATCCCGTGGAGGTCGCTGAGTTCTTTCTCGCTAGCTTTAGACATGGGAATGCCTCCATATGGCCTCAGGAGAGTCCCTGACAGCCGTTAATGTTTTTGATGTGTATTGGGTAGGGGAAGGGGGCTTACGACTCTATGTGAGGATTGCCCCCTAGAAGCCCTCAGGAAGCCCGCTGAGAGTCTTTAGGTCTATTTATGGGTGTTTGTAGGGTAACCCCCAGAGACTCTGTGTGAGCATCTGAGGGGCACCTCTGGGTTCTTTAAGTATTCTACGTTACAAACTTAAATAGTCCGCGAATATTATTGAAAATAAATCCCACAACACCAGCAATTAGAAACGTAGTGATGGCCCAATATGTTCCAGTCTTAGCTTGCCACTTTTCTAGGCCTCTAAGTCTGTCTTCATGGTCCTCTACTGGTGCTTGCCGCCGCTCTACTTCTTTGAGAATTTCACGAAGCATCGCGGCGTTTTCTAGAGAGAGTTTGGTTAATGCTTTTATTTCCTCCGAGTGACGCCTTACGTCTTCCTCGATGTAATCTTCGCGGGTCCACTCTTTTGACATGGATGTAATCCTAAATGGTCTGAGTTGGGTTGCGTAAGGGGGGTTTTATTTTTGAGGAGGAGAACCGACCGTCTAGCGTAGAGAGCTAGTTGCGGTGATCCGTCCCCAGATGGCTACAGCACCCGCGATTACCATAGCGCCGTCGAGCGCTAGAGCAGTAATATCGGATTCGAGTTCGCCTGTGTCAAAGCCAAGCTGCTTGAGGCCCATGCCTAGCATCATGACTCCTACCGAGATGACAGTTTTCGACTGCCACCAAGGTTTGTTGTCGTCCATTAACATATTGATTTCCTTAGATTTTAGTTTACAAGGTGTACGTCGTAGTACCAGCAGAGCCTGTCACAGAGGCTACAAGGCTACCGTCTTTGTAGATGTAGACGCCGCCACGCTTCCGAGCATGACCAGAACGGCCCAGACCGTCTTGGATGCGTACCATGATTTGTTATCAGTCATTGTCTTAGGTTCCTTGTTGTTAGTAAGTCGTTTCAGTCACCGAAGCGTCATAGGTGTTGGTGTTTGCCACGTTGGTCGTCGGGAACGTGCGGTCTGCGGCACTTACTTGGCCCCAAATGATACGCACAGCGCCGTTACCGCCAGCCGCAGACGAGCCGTTGCCGTCATCAGTACCGCCGCCGCCACCGCCGCCATACGCGCCGCCAACACCTGTGCCACTTCCATCACCATCGGAACCATCACTGCCACCAGAGCCGCCTTTGCCGCCAATAGCGGGGGTAGTGTTGTTTGTCTGCTCAACCCCCGAACCACTGGAGCCTTGTCCGTACATACCAACACCGCCACCCCCGGCTGCGTAATTAACATTAGAAGCATCACTACCAGCCCCCGCGCCACCACCGCCGCCGTTGCCGCCTCCCGTAGGCTCTCCATCAGTGTCCGCTGCAATACCATCACCACCAACGCCGGAGTAGCCAGCAGTACCCCCGCCGCCGCCAGCTTCACCAGTACCACCAGCGCCGCCGTTGCCGCCTCGATGGACGTTTGTGCCGACCATACCGGATGTGCTGTTTGTGGCTGTGGGATTGTCTTTATTGCCTGTTGCCCCGCCACTAACATTTCGGCCACCAACGCCACCATTAGCGAGACAAATGGTAGTACCGGAGCGCACTACGCTACTGTTGCCGCCGCTGTCGCCTGTGGGGCCACCGCCACTACTTGTGTTATTCTTGCCTGATCCACCTGATCCTACAGTTACGGTAAGAGCCTGACCCGGCGAAACTGGGAAGGAGTTGCGGTAGGCTAATCCGCCCCCGCCCCCGCCGTCACCGCCGTTCGCTCCACCGCCAGCCCCACCGCCGCCTGCACCCACGCACAGCACTGAGATGCTGGTAACGTCAGCGGGAACCGTCCACGAGGTTGTGCCTGTGCTGGTAAACAGAGCGCCACCAATAGTTGCTGCGCCGCCACCGCCCGTAACCGTTCCGATGACGTTCATCATTGATGCTACAGCACTCATGTCAGGTCACTCCCGGCAATGATCGCCTTGGTCGCGCTAACGCACGTCACGGTGGCCAGCGAGTCTGCCCCAATCGTGACTGTCGCGTTGCTCGCTACGCCCGTCGCCTCTCCGTCTTTGAAAAGCACCACGGAGCCGCTGCCTTGACCGACTGTTACCGTCCCGGTCTCACAGTAGATGGTCACAATGTCTCCCGGCGTGAGGTTTGCAGTGTCGTAGGTGGCTGCACCGTTGGCGTAGTAGAGAGTCGCGCCGCCAAGAAGTGTGTGAGTGCCGACAGTTGTGCGTGGGTTGGCCTTGCGCACGTCAACCGAGACCGCCCCGCTGTCCCCCGCCACCGACGTTGTTAGATTTTGCGCGTCAATCGTACCGCTGCTTGTATTAATAACGGCCTGCTTGTTCCCAATGGCGTTGGTGTTGCTCCCAATGGCGTTGGTGTTGCTGTCGATTGATGCTTTGAGTGCTTTGCCCTGTTCGGCGCTAAGTGGCACCTGAGTCCCACCTGTCGTCACGTCGTTGATAACGTTGCCCGGTTGAAGCGCTGTGTCTAGTTCCGTAAGCTGAGTGGGAGTCATGAGACCAGCATTGGTACTGTCTACAACAGTGATGACAGCATTGGTCCCAGCGTTACTTGTGACTGTACCTTGACCCGCCGCTGCGGTGTAACCAAGGTCTACAGCCTCCAACTTGTTGCCAAGAGCTGTAACCGCATCGGTCGGAAGGTTCAGATCACCCTTCACGCCACCTACACTACGACGTTCCCACTGGTTACTAGAGTTCCTGTAGAGGTAGTCGCCAGATTGAGGAGTGCTTGTGTAATCCACGTCACCCACGTTACCGAGGCTAGACGTGTTGAGAACCTGTGCAGCAGCAGCAGGGTTCCACGCAGAGCCGTTGTAATACTTGAGCTGTGTTGTGGTGGTGTCGAAGTAGATGTCACCAGCAGACAATACGCTTGCCTTCGCGGCGTTGACCGCAGCGTCAGAGGCGTAGGAGCCGAGGTATTGGTTTACAAACGTGTTCAGCGCAGCTTCAGCAGCCGTCTGTGCAGCTAGAGCCGCTGTTGCAGAGGCTGTCGCAGATGCAGAGGACGTAGTGTTAGCAATGTCACTCCAAGCTGACCCAGTGTAGACCTTCATCCGACCATCTGTCGTATTGAAGTAAAGGTCACCAGCGTCCTTGGTGTAGCTAACGCCACTGAGGTAGGTGTCTACCGCAGCATCGTCTGCGAATTGCCCAAGGATAACCTCGCGAACAATGTCACGGGCGGATACGGCAGACGCCGCAGATGCCGCAGCATTCGTTTCGCTGGTAGAAGCGTTGGACTCACTGGAAGCCGCAGCTACTTGAGACGCCGCAGCGTTGGTTTCACTGGTAGAAGCGTTAGATTCTGAGGAAGCCGCAGCCGTCTGAGAGGCAGCACTGGCTACTTGAGACGCAGCAGCGTTAGTCTCGCTTGTGGAAGCGTTGGATTCTGAGGTTGCAGCGGCGCTTTGGGAGGCGGCAGCAGCACCAGCAGAACCTGACGCAGCCGTAGCAGACGTGGAGGCTTCAGATGCTTTGGTAATCGAGGTGTTCGTAGCGGAAGTCACAGCGTCCGTCTGGGCGTTGATCACCGTGTTCGAGGTCTGATCGTTCTTTTCTTCGGTGTAGTCGCGGAGAAGCTTCATAGAGTCCCCGATATCCGAAGGACGGAAGATTGCACCCGCAGCCCATGTAAAGAGGTCAGTGGAGAGGTTGGTATCTCGGGTAAAGGTTACCCGGAAGTTGTTTGGTACGTTCGCATCAAAGCGGTATGTCGAGGCGTCTACAAGACTTCCGGGGTGAGACCCAGTTACATCTGCGAAACCTTCGTCTTCCACCTTCACTACGACGAATGAATCGTCGAGATACGAGAAGGCGATGGTAAAATCAGTCGTCGCACCGTCAGCGGTGTAGACATTTACCGTATCAGACATCATCAAATCCTTTAAAGAATAGAGTAGGGGGCCGATTGGACCCCCTTAGGTTAAAATTGATCAGCGACGAAGCGCTTCTCTGCGTCGGTCCATCCGGTTGTCTGATAGACTTCCTCAAGTTCCTTGCGTATCTCTGGGCCTACGCTGGTTAAGGCGTACCTCAGGGCGGCATCCCGGTACTGAGACAGGAGGCCACGCCACAATTTGACCCTTGGGTCTTTGACGCTTGCTCCTCCAACTTTGAGAATGGGCTGGCTCTTACTGTTTACGTGCCGTTCAGCCAGTAACGCCCTCCATTTGCTATGCTCAGTCTGGTAGTAGTCGCCTTCGATCATTGCATTAGCGGCCTGCTCTAGGGTCATTCCGTTAATCTTAACGTCACCCTGAGAGATGGACTCTTGCATGAAGTCATATACGGACTGACCGTCCTGAGCCTTCATCTTGTGGTACGGCATTCCGTCCCGCTCGAAGGTAGGGGACAGAAAGTCAGTTCCTGTTTGTTCTTGGATGTCCGCAAGTTCATCTGAGAGTGCATCTACAGCAAACTCACGGGATACAAACGGCATGAACCCCCGGCTGTGCGAAGGTTGCAAGCGGCCCAGCGCATCACGTTCTTGGTTGATAGCCCCAAAGCCCATGAGCTTGAGAGGGCCAATGGATTTACCCAGTCTCTCATAGAAGTTGACTGGCTTTCCTTGGAACTCTCCGCCGCCCGTAAGGTCAGCTAATTGCGAGAACCACCAGTTAAATGGTACGGCTGTCGAAAGGTTAGATGCTACGACCTGACCGCTACCCCGGAAGCCATCGTCCATGATAACTGCCAGAGTATCCGTCATGTTAGCCAAAGAGGACTTCTCTAGGGTTTGGTTGAGGTACATCGCAGTGATAGCCCCAACAGTGTCGAGGTATTCTGTTGCTTGTTCGATATCCTGAGCATGCTTTACGTGTTCCGCAGCCATACGCGCAAAGACGAATGCGTTAAGGAACGGCACCTCCATATCAAGAGTGTTGATGTACTTTTTCTTACCGTTTCCCATGCGGATACGGATGTTACCGTAGGTTCGAGACTTGGGATCAACGTCAATGAGACCCTCATCGCCGTCTCCTTTGAGCATGCCATACGCTGACATAATGCCCATCGTAGTGAAGATGGAGTTGGCCGCTAGAATGGCACGGGTACGGGAGCGTATGCGCATATCAGGAGCGCCATCGTCCAGTGTTGCCTGCAGATCACGGGCAAATTTACCCGCCATAGCACGGGTTACGTTGTTGTCTTTACCAATCAGGAGGATGGGAGCCAGAACTGTAGCCATGCGCTCTTCCATCACATTCAATGGGGTGGTTACAAACCGCATGAAGAGCAAACGCATCATCATGGCTTGGTTGGTACGCCCCATCATTATTTTTTTGATGCCTTCGTTGAGGGAACCCTGTGCTGCATCAGATTGGAACATGGTGTCCAGAGCCACCTCCCGCGCATAGTTATCCATCACGCGACCATCAGTAGACTTCTTAGCGAACGCAGCTTCCTCGCCCTGCTTTAACAGGAATGCCTCCCAGTCAGCATTGGTGAGCTTTCTCTTCTGCGCGAGCTTCATCAACTCTTCGCCGTATGTTCCTGCACGGGCATGGGTAGCCATTTCAGAGGAGATCACTAACTCTTTGAACATCTCATCCACAGAACCCATGAAGCGGTAAACGTGTTCCGCAGCCTTCATGCCATGATCCAAAGACCCTTCTGCCTTAGACTGGCGGACCTCTTTGAGTGTCTTGTTGGCGTAGTAACCCTTGTCGTCAAACATGGAGTTCTCACCGAATTGAGACTTACCTCTGCGCCAGAACTTACTGAAGGCAGTCATGGCATCAGGCATCGACTGTGCGATAGCCCCGTAAGAGTGCCAGAACCTCTTGAAGGACTGACCAGACGCCTTTGCCCAATCGGCACGGCCCAATACACCCTCGATAGGGTTAACCACCGCAGCCTCGATCAGGTTGACCATAGGGTTACGGATGGTGGCCCGTACAAAGTTACCCATGAGCATGAGCGCTTGGGTCGAAGTATTGAACAGCAGGTTAGCGTTGGATACGTGCAACAGCTTTTCCATGGTGGTCGGCTTGGTAGCCACTTGGTTAAACACCTTGGCCTTCGCACGTTTGTTCTTGGCGTTGTTAAAGGCAGCATCGAGTAGCTCGATCTTTTGCTTGTCAGAGATAAGGCCACGACTGTATTGCCACTCGCGGTGTGCCTGTTGTGCCGCCAGCTTCTTCTCCACGGTTTTCACACGCTTGAGCGCATGGAACGCATGGGACGCTGACTGACCTAGTTTAGCCACACCAGCTTGCAGGACAGCAACCTGAGCCTGCAGGTTGTCTAGACGTTCCATTTTAATTTGGAACGCAGCGTTATCCATCTGGTGATAGTTAGACCTAAGGTCAGCTACGAGACGCTGGGCGGCATCCACGTACTGATCTTGAAGGAAACCTGCAGCGAAGATGTTGGCCGCATCGTTGGAGGACCACTCGCTAGGGTCTACGCTCTTTACGCGTTCCATTAGGTTAGGGTCTACAATATCTTCGTCTAGCTCAGAGAGAACCTTGAGACCCATACCCCGCAAGGTATTCATGGAGGTAGGCTCTTGAATTTTCTCCATCATCGCCAGAAACTTCTTCTGCAGAAGGTCAGCCATATCTCCAGCATGTAACTCGAACATGCTTCCACGCTTTCCATCGGGTACGTCAGCGGCATCTCCGAGCCAGTCATCACCGAAGATTACCTTCATCTTATCAGCGCTCACGCCAGACGCAGTACCGACACGGACAGAGGCCGTTAGGGCATCGAGTAATAACTCATCATTGTCGTTCCAGTCTGGCAATGTATCACGGTCGAACTGAAAGATTTCCTCAGTGGTCTTCTTACCGGGAGAACCCGCAGCCGCCTCAGAAATCTCTTGCTCCTGCTTGTTAGCACCAGCCTTCAGGTCTTCGATGGACTGGACATACTCGGTAGCCTTGACCGCTGTGCTTTCCGCTTCAGCATCTACAGACTTCGCCATATCCTTCATGGCACCTTCCATGTCACCCTTGCGAGCCTTGTTGAGAGACATCAGGCCAAACATGAGGGTCTCGAAGGCAACACCGATGGCGGAACCTTCAGCGATAACTTTCGCCTTGTTCATGATTTCACTGTCACTAGGATCAGTTGCCATGAACTCCAAAAGGTCTCCGCCCGGTACACCGGATTGTGACAGCCACGCAGAGATGTTTGCGTCGCCCTCTTCATAGATCGATAGGTCCGCAGCGGCACCCTTTAAAAGACCGTTGACGGCTTTGCCGAGAAAAGTTGTGCCTTTAGAGAAGCCGGGAGTTAGGACATAGGCGGACATGTACTCTGTGGCGACAGCCATAAACATGCCTGTCCCAGAGTCGATTTTAGCCATCAACTCTTCTTCTGTAGCCTTCATCGACTCTCGGTTAGCTTGGTTGCCTACAGTACCGAAGAAATCATTGTAGATTTGAAGCTCTTCAGGATTAAGGCTCAGGTTGGTTGTTTTACCAATCTCAAGCTGTTCCATCCCTTTGTTGTTATTACTGTAGTCAGGCAACAGGTCTGTCAGACGATCAATGTCTTCCTGAGATTCGGGGGTGACCCGGACACGCTGCGTCGTGATGTTAAGGAACTCAGCAACTTCTGACAGACTAGGGGTTGATCCGTAATCTGAGGCTGGGAGGTTGTGAATGCCCTTCTGGAAGTCTGTGAGCCAGTTATTGGCACCAAACCAACCAGACATATCTTCTGAAAACGCAGCCATTCCGGCCACAGGGGCATCAATGATGTCACCCTTAGTGGCAAACTTGCCAAGATCGTCACCGATAGTTGCAAACAAGCCTTTGGGCTTCTGGCTGTCCTCATAGACATCCATGGCACCCTTGAGGTTATCCATGCGAGCCTCCCCGAGACGGCCTTCAAGAGCAACCATAGCGCGTGGGCTGTTCTGTGCAGCGAGGAAGTATCCAATAACTGTATGGTTCTCACCGGAGGCAGACATCAGCTCTTGGACGTAGGGCAGGGGCTTGTATGGCTCCCGCCTCATCTGCAGGGTTCCTTCCTCTCGGCGGCGCATTGCGTCAGCGATTTGGGAGTCACCATATACCAGACGGTTTACATGTCGTCGGTGAGCGTTGTCACTAAGCATCTCAGAGACAATCTCAGGGTCCATCGCCATCGGGTCTAGCGAGTTCATGAGGTTTTCACTCTCAATCTGCGCTGGCTCCTCGATGACGGGGACAGGGGTTTCTTCAACGGCAGGTGCTTGTTCAGCTACTTCTGGCTCTGCTACTTCTGGTTCAGCCTGAGGCTCTGGGGCCACTTCTGGCTCAGGCTCAGGGTTACGCTGTGCGGTACGGTATTGTGCCGCCTGTGCAAAGCCACTAATAGATTCATCAGCTTTGATTTCTACCATTGAGGTACTTCCTTAGTTTGACCTACGGAACCCAAGTAGACGGTTCTTGCTGTAGGATTTGATTGATACTGAGTCGCCTTGGTTGCCACCCAGAACTTTGATGTCGCCGTTATCGTCGTAGCCCGAGAAGAAGCCTACGTGGCCCTTCCAAGAGTCACGGGATTCACGCCACAGGACAACTACATCGCCCTCTTGTGGATCATCTACAGCTTCACCCCAGTTCATGAAGTCACGCGCCTTGAGTGAGCGTGTGGTTTCTTGTCCAGCCTCGTTGAGGACTGCGTTGACAAATCCAGCACACCAAGCGGTATCACGAACGTCATCCATGCTAGGATTAACTGCCTGAATGAACTTCGTAAGTGTGGTGTGGTTAGCCTCTTCAGTCTGCCCGAGGTATGACTCCGCAAACTCAGCCGGGGTAGATGCTTTAGCCGTAGCAACAGGGTCTGCTGCGTTGGCTTCTTGAATAGCTTCAGGGGCATTCTCAGGGGTGATGTCTGCGAATAACTCTTCACGGGCGTTGATGATACCATCACCATCGTCATCTGCGAGCGCCTGACGCATGTTTTCAGAGGCACGACCACGACCACCCGGTCCACTCGGGGTTGCACCTCCAGTTCCAGAGGATTGACCACGACCACGCATAGGTGATTCTAGGGTTTCAGTAGGAGGTTCAGACGTTTGGTTTAGACCACGGCCACCGGGAACCCCTGTGATAGGTTCGATACCGACAGTTGGGTCTACACGGCCACCTTCAAGGCGGTCGTCTCCAGTTGTGGCACTTTCTGCCAATGACTCAAACTCTTGAACCTGACGGATCATCTCTTCGTTAGCGAAGTAGCGGCGGAAGGCTACGTTGTTAGACAGGTCGATGATGTTATCCCCGGCCCTGATCTTTTCGTTCATTTTTTCACGAAGGGTTGTGAAACTTTCCGTACCTGTAAAGTTATAATCCAAGATGTAGGACGCAGCTTCGTTCATCATCTTGTTCATAAACTCAGGGACTTCACCGTTTCGCTGGGCTTCACGGAAGGCGTCAGCGTTGGTCTCGTTGTAGTCACGCACGAAGGACTTATAGGCATTTGAGATGACTGACTTAGGGGTCTCACCGCCGCCTGCGATGGATTTGATGTCTGCACCCATGATCATAAAGGCGAAGTCAGCCATCGCACCAGCATCAGCCAGTGCAGCCTTGACGATAGGGTTATCCATCGCTTCAGGAACCTGAGCTTCGTACTGGATGAGCTTCTCGTAGTCTGACTCGGTGAGCATACCCTTTTGCTTTGACAGGAACAGAAAGAGTACGTCGCGGTTCATTGGGGTCTCGTCCATCTCGTTCTTCAGTTCCCGAAGGTTCTGCGCTGAGACGGCCCGACCGCCGCTTGAGGATGAGTCCAAGAAGGCACCCCCATCACCGAACTCCAGAACGTCGAGCATTTCCTCGAACTTCTTCTTACCCTCTACGCCGCCGTAGTGCTTGATGAAGTCTTCCCGGTAGTCGTTAATGTTCATACGGTCACGCATGGCCGTCTTCATCAGGTCCATACCAGCGGCCTCGTGCTGTGCCTCTGCCTGAGCCTGCAGCAGCCCTACCTGTTTGGTGACCTGCACCTGTGCCTTATTCAGCGACTCAGCGATGTCTCCAATAGCGCTGCCCTCACCAGTACCGAACTGCTTGGTGAAGTCTTCGTTACTGAGCAGCATATACATCTGATCGATAGACACCTGAGCCTTCTCCGGGTCCACCTGAAATGGTAGGTTTTCGATGTCAGTGGTCATGGCGTCGAGCCACATGGCGTTGCCACGTTCGTTACCCATGGTCTTCGATAGGATCTCACGCTCAGACAGGAGTTGTCCCGCGAGTTCTCCATCTGTCTCACTGGTGAGAAACGAACGGCGAACTGCCACTGTGGTGTTGTTTAGACGCTCTTCGTTAGCCCGTTCGACAGCCAAAGCATCACTCTTGACCATCATCTGTACTCCAGCAGTGGCAAGTCGCTGGGCTACCTCGCCACGAAGTTCTTGAGGGGTATTCTCAAGGGTGTTGGCAACGTAGTCGGTCCAGCCACCTTGGAACTGCTCACGACCCTCTGGGTTACCATAGTTCTCGTTAGACTCCATCTCGCTCATGAACCCTACCAGATCACGGTCGATCCCACCGATGATGTTGCTCTCGTTGTAAGCCATCATGTTTGCTGGGTTATTGAAGAACTGATCAGTGTAGTCTTCACCCGTTACAGCAGATAATGCGCCGAAGTGATCCGCCATGGTGTTCTGCTGTTGCTGATACGCCAGAGAATCTTTGTATTCGTCGTTACGCTGTCGCTCTGCCAAACGAGACTCGTTGGAGGCTATACGTCCAAGGCTAGAGTTAATCTGTGAGAATGCCTTAGCGAGCATTCGGGAGTTTTGATTGTCGAGTGCGGGGCGCATGTACTGAGCGCGGTTACCCACCTCACCAGACGCTGCTCCACCCCGGCCCTGTATTTGTACTGGACCTCTTACCATCTGTTATCTTCCTCTTATTGGGGTTGGCCAAAGCCGAATCCGGACTGTCCAAACGTTGGTTGTACCGGGCCATACGTGTTGCCATAGCCGCCTCCGTAGCCACTAGGCATCTGACCGATCTGGCTCATGCGCTGCTGCTGGTAGTTATTGTTCTGTCCTTGGATCATCAGTGATGAGAACCCATTAACGACAGGGGCCAACATCGCCATCGTGTCACCAGCCGTCCAGCGGCCTTGCATCACGGTGTTGATCTGGTTGACTTTGGTTACCTCAAGGTTGTGCAGGTCCATCTCGTAGGCATCTGCAAGGTTCTTACGCTCATCAATAAATCGACGGGCATCCTTGGACCATTTGCCCTTAGCATCGTTGATCGTTGCACGGATAGACGCACCACCGAGGTTAGAACTACCTGCCTGAGCCGATAGGTTTGACTCGGAGAGCTTCCCCATGAGTTCGAAGTCGAACCCTTGCTGTCGAATCTTTTTGTTATTCTGCAGGAACTTCAGGGAGGAAGTTTCTACCGCTGCGCCGTAACTGGCTTCAGCAGCTAATTTGTTAGCTTCATACTGTCGGTTTTGTTCTTCGATCCGCGCTTTCGATTGCGCAGCCGAGGACATCATTCCGAAGCCCATTTGGAGTACCTGACCGATACCACACATATTATTTGCTCCTAAGGATTGGATGAACTGGTTCACCGCTAGGGTGAGCCACGCGGTCAAAGATTTCGAAGCCGACAAACTCCACCCACTTTAGGTGTAACTCGTTGTCAGCATGGACGAAGTTGTAGATTTGCTCATGGTCACCCTGAAGTATCTCAACTTCATCTCGGGAGACCCGTAAAAACCCCATGACGTGCTTATCTACTGCTGTACTGCCCAAGCCCCAGACGATGCCGTCTTGGGTGGTCCCGTACATGATCAGTGGGGAGTCTTTGTGGGAGAGCGTCCGACATACTGTGGACTGCTCAAAACATTCTGTCAGGGCTTGCTTAGGCTCCTGCCCTGATAGGAGCATGATCTCACGTCTATCAGCGTGGCGCATCGAGGCTGCAATAGCCCCGATGTCACCTTGTGTCGCCGGGCGAGCGTTATACTCGCCGCGCGTGAGGGTTGTGTTTGCCGAACCAATCGACGTGGAGGATCGTGCAGCCGAATGGGCTGTCGTTCCTGAGGGTAATTTCTGCATTATCGTTCCGAGTCATTACAGGCACACGCAATGTCCCTGAAGATTTCGGGAGGTCACCAAAGGTTGACGACGTGTAGCCTACGCGAGGGCCAGCATGATATGTTTTGGCTGGACGCCCACGGCTTGAGACATCCACAGAGAACGTGGCAGTGTCAGTGTAGGCAATGTTGATATAGTTGATTGTCAGTCGCCCATCGGTAACCAAGATTTCACCCTGAGGTTTCCGAGGTGCCCTCATGTAGAGGGTCGAGAGCTTCACCTCCATATCGTAGGGAATGCCCACAACAAGATCAGCAGCCGAATAATCTCCCTTAACGAAGAGGTTTCCACCCTCCGTATAGCGGTCGATATTTACGGTATGTCCGCTGGTCAAATCCCACACCTCTACGAGGTTGGTCCCGTCATAGGGAATGGTTAGAAGTGTCTCTGGGTCACCGCTTGAAGATATCCCACTCTGATAGAATGTCTTTGTTGGGGTTACCTGCATATCGAGACGTAGCAACTCATACCCAAATAGGTCTGGTTGATCGCGAACATCAATCTTAGTGAGTTCACGCTCAGTTCCAAGGGAAGACACGCAGTAGAGATAGTTGCCGTAGATTCCGATAGATTCGATATCTCCGATACTCAAATCCCAGCGGCACCACGCAGATTGGACCTTAGTTTGTCCGTCATACTCGAACTTGTAGACCCAGATAGATTGAGGGTCTGCTCGATTGAGTACAAAGACAGTTTTATTGTCGCGAGATGCTTGGATGTAGCGAGCATCACCCGTAATGAACTGCGGACACTGGATCGTTAAATCCGAGGACAACAATCGGTCATCTTGAGCAGCACCCAAGAAGAACTCACGGGCTTGCGTGTATCCGCCAATTTCAGCCGTAAAGAAGGCAGACTGACCGATGGCATGGGGACGAACCGCTGTTGAGGTTTGGTAGTCTCCGATTTGCTTGGCTGAGACTGTTTTAGGTGTCAGAGCTTGGGAGTTCGAGTTGAGCGAAAACTGCCCCTTATCGGTAAACAGCAAAAGCTCATCTTGAACGGCCAACGCTGCGTGGACTTGCTCTACACGACCAAACCGCAACTCAACGTCAATCCTATTGTCGTCTTCAAGTTGTATGCAGGTAGAGCGGTAAAACTGCTCATAATAATTAACCTCTGACAGGACCACGGACTCACCAGCGCAAACCCCGAGCCGACCTTGGAACAAGAACAAATCAGTGATGCCCTTACCCAGAAAACTTGGGGTCTCATTCGCTATAGCACTACCAACCTCTCGGCCTCGCCAGTTATATGGCTCTACACTCCAGTTACCATCTGATCCACGCACCAGAGCTTGTGGCATCGTGGAGGTGTCAAACTGTTCTGCTGATTGTGGTGCTAAGGTCTCAGTCCATCTACCGTCCTGATACGTGACAAAGTAGTCATCTTCATCCGTTGCGCTCTGGCCTGTAATCTGTACTACCTCACCATCGGATCCTTTGTCGGCTAGGTCGTCAAAGTCTGTAACCTTACGGCCCGAGAAAGTTGGAGTGACCTCACTGATCGGTAAGTTATTCAACAGTTCATTGACGCCATAGATGAAGAAGTCTGTGGTACTTGAGATCTTTATCTCACCTGTGTTTGCGTCGTAAGACGTGGTGGATAGGTCTACTTGAAACTGAGTACCCTCACTGTCCGTTGGCTGGAACAGGTTGGAGCCTCCTTGGCCTTGGAGCATATAGACGATATTCATATTGGTAGTGGCCGCATCGGTAGAAAAGTCAATCTTAGTTCCCGTGTATTTCTTAAAGAACCGCTCCGTAGCACCTGTAGACAGAACTCGGTCATGTCCAATGATGATCTCAAGTCTGTAGTTATTCGGGTTTGCAGTGTTCTGCGGAAACACAGACTGACTTTTGGCGCTACTGCCACCAGTAAACGCGGAGTACGTCGTGTAGGTCGCCCCATTGAAGATCTCATACGCATTACTGATGTAGCAAGCTGAGTCAGTGGCAATTGTGACATTACCCGCTGAGTTCGAGCTGGCACTAGTTATCCCGAGATAATGAGTAGTACCCTCGCTATCAATAGCCTCCATTCTGTTACTACCTGTCAAGGAGGCAAGACGTGCCGCATAGATATCCGCGTATCTAAGCGTATGACCCGTGACGGTATCTGTGGATGCTACGGCCTGACCATCTCGCAGTTGTAAAGCAACGTGAGTTACCGCTGCACTGCTAGACGCAGCGTCGCTATTGGTTGAGCGTAGAACCTTGTAGCCATTGGAAACATTGAAATTATCACCAGACTCAGTAAGACCGCCACTGATGGCAGCAGCCGCTACAGAGAACGCAGGGTCCGTCGAATCTAGGTTGATCCAAGATCCCGTGACGTTCGAGAAATTGCTTACGTTCGAGTAGATGCTTATCGGTCTCCCGCCCAGTTCATACAGACCACGGCGATAAACGAAGTCTCGTTGGGTAGGAGCCGCTTCTCCAGTCTCCCACTCCGTTGCGCTGCTATAGTTTGAAGATACGTAAGCATTGGTTCCACTAAAAGTGGTGTAGCGATCAGCCTTCCGGTAGTACCTTTGATCATAGGCCGCTGTAGTCCCTAGCGGATAATACGTCAGCGTTTCCGTCGTGTTGTCAGATAGCGTTACGTCTTGCTTGAACTCTAGGACAGCTTTGTACACTGAGTCGGAAGTAAAAGGCACCTCACTGGTCAATCGATCCATGAGATCCAAAGTAACCGCGTGGTTCGTTGCTTCGTTACTAACAACGGTGTCAGTCTGGATTGCTGTCGTGACGTTCTTGTTCGCGAGGAAGGTATAGTCCCCAGCCGTCACCGCACGAATATTTGTGCTAGGATCGGTGCTTGTCAGGTAAGCCGCGCTTGTGGGGTTTACCGTGACAGACTGCTGGACTCCGTTGAGATCATAGACCTCGACTGATCCATCGCTATTCGTGATGACAGAGTATTTTTCCGCCTGATCACGATCAATCGTGTGATGGAAGCTGGTGGTTCCTAAAGCAGAGGAAGTCAGGCTTGAAACGAACTCAGCGCCCCTTCGTTTAGATAACCCTTGGATAGCCGATGGATAAGCATTGACCATCGTTTGGGTAGCTTCCTTAATACGGGTTTCGGGCGGCTGCTGGGTAATGCCCCCCGTCAGCTTGCCAATATGATCAGTGATCTGTGCCATCATAGAATCCTTGTGCGCATCGATGCAAAGCGCAGAGTGGGCTGGTCTTGGAGGATGTTATAATCCCCAACGCGATCTTCTTCCTGTTCAAGAAGGACCATCGCCCGTTGTGCTTGGATTTGCATCTGTTGCAGGTCAGTGTCTGACCCGAGAATGTTCTGCATATATCGCGAGGCGGCATCGAGTAGGATGAACCTACGAGCAGCCTCCGTTAGGTCTTCCCAGTCCAAGCCTTCCACCAAATCCAGAACCACCTTGTCGTTAAACTTGCGGGTACGGTTCAGTACATCGTAGAGCTTGCCACCACGGTCGGTGTAGCGCTTGGTCGTGTCGGGTCGTCCATCATGTCGGGACACCGCATCAACACGCAGGGTATTCGCTGGGAGAAGAATTTCTTTTAAGGTCGTAGGGGATAACTCGCGTTTTCGCTGAGTGTTCCATGACCAACCCTTAGTTTGGATTTCGCGGGAGGTCGCAGTGAGGACTTCAAGTGCGATCTGTGCTTCCGCTAGGTCTTCGTTAAGGTTCGTAATAGGTGCTTCACCTACAGCGGCCAACATGTAGTTAATGGCCTCTAGCTTCGTTGTTGCTTGGATCATGTGTTCGCCTTTCGGTGAAGGAATTTAAGGGGAAGCCCGTTAGGACTCCCCCCTGTAGGATTTGTAACGCTTATACGTCAGCAGCCTTACGAACTTCGTAGAGGCAATCAGGGCGAAGCGTTGCAGCACCCATAAGAAGCTTGGAAACGAGCAAAGTACCCTGCTTGGCAACTGAGTATTCGGACTCAGTGGTGAGGTCTTGCAACTTAACCATGCCGAGACCTTCTGTGTGCATAAACAAACCAAGGTTGTCAGATGCATCCACAGCATAGTCTTGGCCGAAGCCATCTGTAGGTACGCCAGCGTCTGCACCGTTAGGGGCATTCAGCGGGGTACGGCTATCAGGGCCGGTGTTGGAGTTTGCAGTACCGTTAATCGCGAGGTGGTTCGTTGGTACAATGTTAAAGCCAGCAATCTTGTAGACTACTGCGTCACCGTAGTTACCGTTACCCGCAGAGAAATCAGAGTTGATAATCGTCTTATCGTTCTGGTTAATCAGGGAGTAGTAGGTGCGTGGTGACACGTACAGGTGACGGCCATCCATAGGGATGTCATGCTCATCAAAGTACGCGGCAGCTTCAAACGCAGAGGTAACGAGTTCAGCAGCGCCAGCGCCTGTGCCAACGTGCTTCGTTACTGCGTTCTCCATGTCAACAATACCCTTACCAGCACCAGAAGCGGCACCAGTGGCTGTTACGCCGGGAGCGCCAGGTACTTGTGCAGCGTTGAACTGGTCACCGAGACGTGCATCACGAATAGCCATCTGGAACAAGGTACGCTCACAGGTGAGAGCCAAAGCTTGAGCCATCTGCTTGCTGTATTCAGCGCGGAACTCGAAGTGCGTCAGCATTTCGTCAATGTTGTTCAGGAATACGCTGGATACCAAGAAGTCATCGATGGAAATCGTCTTCTCATCAGTCTTCATGGCCTGACCGACGATCTCTTGGCCGGGAACGAAGTGTTCAGCCTTAGCTTGGCCGATACCCGGGAATTGAGCGGTTTTGCCGCCTGAAATTGTACGGGTACGAATCTTGTCTTTGAGAGAAAACTTCTCATCAAAATGCTTTAGGACTTCACCGCCAAAGGTTTTGAGCAGGAGGTCACGGGAGTTGTTGTAAGCGTTAGCGCCATCAATGGACGCAGGAAAGTTAGCTACTTGAGCTGGGGTAGGAGCGGCTGTCTGAGCCATTTTCTTAATCCTTAAATTGAGATATTTCGTTTATTGAAAAGAGCATGCCCCCGCGAGTGAACTCAGCGTCTCTCAGGGTTATCGCCGCAGCGGCCCATCGGTATTCTTTGTGTGTCTTGGGGTATACGTTTCTTGGTCGTCACCAAGGCCGTTCCACTTATGAGCGGCAACGGTCCCCGGACCTGTGCGATATTGCGCAGAAGCCCGAGGTAGTGGGGTCATCCTATAATATAGGAGAGGGCCACCTACTGGTTCCGAGAGCGGTTTGTGGATCTCTTTTGGATCCGCAGGTTACTCATGGAGTTGTTCTTTGGGTTGCGATCTTTGTGGTCGATATCCTTGCCACGAAGAGCCGCTTTACCCTTCTTTTTGATCATCAATCGCCGTGCTTTCTTTCGCGCATCATTGCGACGACGCTGGGAAGGCTTTGACTGATAATTCTCGTATTCTTTGCGGTAGTTACGTTTAGTAGCCATCACAAAAGGCCTCCCGTTTTGTGTTGTTCATGAAGACCTGACTGACGGTGCCTAAAGAATCGTACTTACTTGCGTAGAGGTAGTCCCATTGGCTGCACGCTTGCTCAATCCCTGAACCAGCCCTTGTCGCGCATCCGCTGATGCTGCTGATCAGGACTAAGACGCAGACCATCGGAAGCAGCGTCGAGAGCAGCGCGAGACCGTCTATCGGCGTCCTCATCTTCTTTTTCCTTGTGTTGTTTTACAGCGGCTCTTTGAGAGACAAAGACAACCGCAACCAGACCAAGGAATGCCGCAGCAACCTTGGCCTTACCTGCGTCAAACCAAGTGAGAATGAATGCTAATTGTTCCATCATTTACGGCTCTTGGTTCCAGAACATTTCCATTTCGCCCGTGACAAACGCAGGGGTGAGTTAGGGTTCTTTGCAGCCTTGGAATGGGATTTCATCTGACCAGCGGACCTTGCGCAATACGCATCCCCTTTGGATGTTCCGGGGCGAACACGGGGTCCACCACCTTTTGCTTTTCCTGCTTGGCCGTAGCTTACTTTTTTACCCGAAGAAGTGACTTTTACGGACGCCTTGCCCTTAGCAGGTTTCGCCATGTCACTTCTTTTTCGGCTTAAAGCCGCCTGTCTTGTTCTTCATCTGAGAATAGGACTTAGAAGACACTGTAGACTTACTCTTTGGGCGGCTGTTGCCAGCTTTCTTCCGAGCGTTGATGTTATCGTAGAGACCTTTACCGGGCATCCTACTTTCCTTTCTGTGCGTTGAAGAGGCGTGACCAGAAAGACCGTTGAGGCTTCTCTGGGGGTTGGTACGTCATCTCTTCAGGTGTAACTTCGATGCTATAACCACCGTCACGCCAAGCTTCTCGCAAGCCGTGTATCATCCCCCAAAATAACTCATCGATCACAGCCTGATCAGACAGGTCGTAGACGATGTTGAAGGCTTCGAAGCCGGGAGCAGCGCTAGAACGAGCGCCTGCTTCCCACTTCCCCATAGCGACCATCACTTGGTACAGCCGGAGGTATCCCGCAGGGTCGCCCCATAGGTCGATCACCTCGTACATGCCAAGGCCAGCGTCGCGAGCTACAGTGTTACCGTAGGTGTCGGAGTTACCTGTGGAGTATGCCTTCATAATTGCAGCGATGTTCGTCTGCCCCGGCTTAACTTCAGCACGTCGAATGACGTAGTGTCCGTAATAGGCCGCACCGCCATATACTGAGTTAAAGGCCGGGGTAGGTAATTGGGAACCATCTGAGGCAGGCAGTGTGGCTGTATCGATTGCGCCGAACCTTGCCTCATGATTGTCACGACTGGCACCGATGGCCCCAATGTTTCGTAATCGAACACTGGCAGGCACAGACTTGTCGTGTAGGTCGTAGGCCCAAGGGCCAGTGTAGATTTTCATGGTGTAACCCTAGAGTTGCGATCGGCCCAGCTTTTGGACAACCGCATTATTGTACGCTGGGTCGGTGGAGTAGCGTGGGTCTGCCATCGCTTCCTTTACCTGCGCCCAAGAGTCGAAGCGGTCTGCTGAAGGGGCTTGACCACCCTCGATCTGTCGCACTGGATCAGACGGAGAGTTGGAGTTGCGGCGAGCCTGAAGGCCATTCACAGCAAGCTTAATTCCATCCACGTCGTTACTTTCAATTGTACGGTTAAATGCATCGATCTCACCTTCAGACAGGTTGTCCGAGGCCCAGCCAATCAGATCGTCGTAGCCTGTCCGACCGCCCACCGTAGACACAATGTCTTCTACTTGGCGCTCAACTACGGCCTGTTGACCTTCGATGTACTTGTCTACGACTTCCTTCGAGTACCCAGCCTTAGCCGCTGCATCGTAGGAGTCTGAGGACAACTCACCGCTTTCACGGTACTCCGCTTCCAGAGAGGGCAAATCCAAACCAGACTCACGCACAGTTTCTGCTGTCGGCACTGAGTCTGCTGGCGTGTCTCCAGCGCCCATCTTGCCTTCCAGCTCAGAGTACGCTTTCGCCATATCCTCAGGGGACTGGAACTTTTCTGGTAGCCATTCAGGACGTGAGGAGGCAGCAGATTTCTCTGCCGCCGCCGCATCATGGGCTTCCTGTACGAGTTGATCGGGGGTCTTCCCCACGGTCTCAGAACTCGTATCGATTGTGTTAGAGATTACTTCACCCATTAGGTTATATACTCACTTATTATTCTTGTTCTTGTGTTTGAGCTTTGGCTTGGTCACGCATTGCGCCCATACCTTCTTGCATCGCCATCTGAGCCATTGCTGCCTCTTGAGCCTGCTGTTGTTCAGCCTGAATCTGTTCTTGGGATTTGATCAGACCATCAGCATCGATGCCAAGGGAGGTAGCCACGCGCTTCATGAGGTCGCCTACGTTAACCATAGAGAGAGCTTCAGGACCGAGAGGGGCCATCATCTGCATCATCTGTCCGTACTTGGTGAGGTCATGCCCACGTCCCAAAGCCTCAAGGCCAGTAACGATAGAAGGCTTCACGACACCATCAGGCAACTCAGGGAGTTTCTTCTGCTTCTGCATCCGAGACATCAGACGGTTCACCAGTGGCTGCTGCAGTTCGCTAGAGAGTACCGAGTAGACCCCGCCCAAAGCGTTCTCCAACATGGAGGACAACAGGCGGATTTCTTCAGCGGTCACACGTTCAGCGTTACGGGTAGCAGCGCTTTCCATGATGAAGGCTTGAGCCAGACGTTGTTCGAGCTTGGCTGCAGTACCTTCAGCAACCCGGAGGTCGGACGCCTTGTTAACCTGCAGAAACTCTACGTCGGTAGCCTTGCCTGTAATGACTGCGCCATTGGAGGCGCTAGCCACTTCTGCCTTGTTTGTCTGGCTGTTGGCGTTGACCATAACCAGTGTACGAGCAGAGGCTGCAGAGGCATCGAGGATGTTCTTGTGCAAAGCCTCAAGAGACATGAGGTCACCGAAAAGCTCCTCTACGTGTGAACGTCCGTAGCTTTCTCCGGTAACGGAGGTCCAACGGAGTGCCATCAGTGGAGGGGCTTCAGCCGGGTATGTTCCATATGAGTCGGGTACAACTACATCATTAATTTCCTGATAGGTTACCCACTTGGTTTTCTTACCGGGTTCCATCGTCAGGTTGTAGCAAGTGTAGACATCAATGGTTTTAGAGCCAGCGGTGTTCTTAACCTCATATTCAGGGGTCCAGCCAACAGCCTGTAGTACACCGGGGTCCATTGTCTCCGGGGCAAACTGTTCTTTGATGGTGACCTTCTTGAGTCGGCCCTGTGGGTCTCGGGATACAACAAACTTGTCGAGACCATAGCCCTTCAAGTTTCCGTCCTTAGGCAGTACCAGCAGGTAGTTACCAGTGACGATCAGATGACGCAGTGCCTCATGCAAGGCGTTACGCATTCCCTCACCTTCCAACTCGGAGATGACTGCACGTTCAATCGTGGAGAGACTTTCATCGACAGAGGCCCGTTGTGTTGGGTCTCCATTGGTCAACTGCAAGAGAGTGAAGTCATCTACACCAAGTTTAAAGAAGGGCGTGTTAGGGGGAAACAAAGCCATCATCAGCTTGGCGGCTAAGTTGTTCGTACCCCGTGCGCCGATAGATTGATAAGGCGTGTTAATGCGGAGAGAGGCGGTTACGCCCTCTTCCATCATGAGGGAGGGGACGGTGAGTGCAGATGACTCGCGTGCGCGACCCAAGTACACGTCTCTTGGGCCTTGCATCATCGAGTAGGAACCCGCGAGTGTTGCGTTAGGTTCAATCATCAGTAATTCACCGGCCCCTTGCTAGCCCGAAGGCCACCAATAGTAGGCAGCGAAGGGGAAGCCATATTTCCGCCTGTAGGGATGCTCAGGGGGTTGCGGTATCCGCTTCCTCCCGGCGAGGCTTTCTTCCCAGAAACAACTTTAGAAGAAGTGGCGGGGCTACTCATAGCGTCGTCAGCAAGACCTTGGTTGGTATTCGCTTGATTCCTCGCATCAGAACTATAATTCGTCTTGATCGTGGGGAGAACGGGAGCAGTAGATGGTTCCTTGCCCCCCTTTCCGCGCCCACCCATCATTGCGAGTAGAGCGATGCCACCTACAGCGGCCATAATGTTACACATAGGATTCTTCCTCTTGTTGTGTATTCACAGCGCGTAGGTGATCCAAGACTTGTCTGTGTCCGACAGCTACATTGATAGTATGTAACTCCGTCACAACCTCATCTGGAACTATCAGAGGGAAGACATGCTCAAGGTACGCGATAAGTTGTTTTGATATAACTGGTTGTTTAACCATCGATTTTTCCTTATTACCGTAAATTATCGTACCGGGCAGGCTCCAGTTACACAGTCTGGGTCTTCCAGTTCGTCCATTAAGTCCGTAGCAGACAGGTCAACTTCCCCAAGTACAGCCATGTATTCCTCATATTCCTCCTCAGTGATTACTTCCTGAGGTAGGTACGGGTAGCCCAAATCTTTTGCAGTCTTGGTGGGATCATTTCGGAAAATCCAAGATACACCCACGTAGGTGTCCCAGTTTTCTAAAAGCCAGCTAATGATGTCTTTCATCTCTGAAGGATCGTAGGAGATTGTCACCGAACAGTTGTGGTCCACGTAGTGGTCCATCATTAATTTGTATCGATCCAACTGCTTAACAGCAGACTCAAGGTTGACGTGCTTTCCATCTACCTGATCGAACTCGACGGTATCCCACTTCACAGGGAAGGAGAAAATAATCGCGTCAGCAGGACTATATGGATCAGCAAAGTTACGGTAACCCGCATCCTTCAGCCGTTCTACCAGAGGGTCGCTTACAGAGAACTTTACGTTATTGATGAGGTACTTTCCGAGAGGCTTGTGTACGCCCTCAGTTGTACTCATGACCTTGGACAGGGTGCCGGAAGGCTTGATCGTGGTGATTGCCTTGGAACGGGGAAGCCCCAGTTCGTCAGCCATCTCATGGGCAGCATCATGCGCAGCCGCACGGATAGCCTGTAGGTACTCTGCGCTGGGGTTAGCAGCGGCGATACCAGTAATACCAACACCCATCAGGCGAAGGTAATCGTTACTCTCATCCCAACCGGGCTGGAGAACACCGTCTTTAAAACTTACGCAGGTCTGGCGGTAGTTAGCGCGTGATACCAATCGGACAACCTTGAGGATCGTGGGGTTCTTTAACGAGAATTTGCTGAGGTCAATCTCTACTAGGTTGCAAAAACTTGTATCCCCGAGCATAATTTCCGCACATGGATTTACGCCCTTAAACCAAGGCGCACGTTTCTTTGCGGCAGAACCATTAATAAAACCCGGCTCTGATCCGCCAGCTTCGATCATCTTGGCAAACACACCTTCTAGTTCCAAGCGGTTAGGCTTGTCCCAGAACACTACACTGTTGTTTGACTGACCGCGCCAAGGACGGTCGATCCAGTGGTCTTTCTTGGCCTCGATGAAGTCGTGAGCCATCTCGTTGTCGATGTCCAACAGGGCAATCTCAGCAGACCGTCGAGAGGACAGAGTGGTTCCAAGAAGGTTCAACAGATCGAGGATATCTAGCTCATTCAGCAGTTCGCCGTTGCGATTGTTAAGGACACCAGCAATCTTTTCATAAGCCTCTGCAAGTGTTCCATCGCCGGAGCTAATCCAGCCATAACCACTAAGGCGCTCACCCCCGGGACGAATCTCGGAGAAGTCGATTTTTAGGTTTGTAGCGTCCGCTGGGAGGGTCAGGAGTTTGCCGATGGACTTGGCCCATGCTTCGGCGCTGTCACCTACGGAGAGTGTGTAGTGGCCTTTCTGGGGGAGGCCAAACAGTTTTGTGGTATCTCGCCCACCCTTGGTCAGTCTTTGGGATCGCTGAATATTGACTGTGACAGGTTTGTGAAATCCCCGAAGCACACCCACCGAAGGTTTGAAACCCACTCCGCAGCCTTGGAGGAGTAACCAGAAAGAGTCCACGACATCGCTTGGAGTTGAGATGGTATTAAAGGAACAGTTGAACTGAGAGGCTTCTCGGGTCTTCGCAATGTCTGTTCCACCCAGCCAGCGAGTACGTCCAGAGGGTGACGCTTCGAGTTTGTAGAAGATGTCGTAGAGGTCATCGAGTTCGTTCAGTTCGTCAGTGTTTAGGTCGCGACCCAACGCTCGTTCCCACAGCCATTGCTGATGTTGGATGATGCGGTCGGTCGTCTGTTCGAGTGTTTCAAAAATACCTCGCTCCTCATCGAGAGGGCGCGAGTAAGTGCGTCGGTGGACGATCTCCGACCGAGTGTCTTGGAATGACATTTATTATCCTAAGGTTGTGTTAAAAGACCGCCCAATGGGGGTGGCCTTCTAAGTAAACTCTATGCTGTAAGGTCAGAGTTATCGATGTAAGTATGAGCGCGGAAACAGCAAAGGCGAGTGCCATCAAAACTTGGTACGCCATTCTAAAACAGATCCGCTAAATCCGGTTTCTCGTAGTTTGGTCCCTTCAGAACCTTGCCGTCTTCTCGGTAGATCGGCTTACCGTTGTCATCTAATTTTGACATGTTGGACCTATGGACCCGCTCGAATACCTCATCGATTGGGAGGCCGAACGTCACTGCCATCCCGTAGGTCACATAAAGCAGGTCGGCCAACTCTTTGGTAAAGGCTGCTTTGTCAATAGCCTCT
>Ga0209632_10001193_pt1 | contig 26750 bp, 17 predicted proteins | sample COG_10_FD_184754 | JGI IMG/M metagenome (GOLD analysis project Ga0209632, IMG submission 184754) | Pelagic Microbial community sample from North Sea - COGITO 998_met_10 (SPAdes) (version 2) | ecosystem: Environmental > Aquatic > Marine > Neritic zone/Coastal water | place: Helgoland, sampling... | reverse complement strand
TTTCCGTAATTTCAGATAAATTTTTATCAGGAATATTAATAGAACCATTATACTGTAATCCATTTGTATTACTAGTACTAACATTAAGTTGACTTGTTATATTTCCAATTTGTTCTGTAGTTAATCCAACATCAGTTGTTAATGAATTCGTAAATGTAGTATTACTGGTTACAGCAGTTGCTGCAGCAGCCGATGTGCTTTCACTAGAAATGTTCCAATCTCCAACCTTGTCGTTATTATTAGGAACAACTTGGGTCAAATTTCCCGCATTTTTTCTTATATATGAACCAGTAGACACTGAACCAGTTCCACTTAATCCAGTAGTAGAAGATGTTCCCGCGATTAAAAAGGGAATCGCTGGGACATTCGTTTCACCACTATGATTTTTCCATACTATATCACCTGGATCATCATGATATGGTCCGACTTTTTCAATATAATAACTACCACCATTACCTGCGTATCTTAACACAAATCTCGTAGCCACTACCTGATCACCATCAATTGCTTGGTCTGCTAGATAAACATTTTGTGTGCTTCCAGTTCCAGATATGAGATAATCTCCACTACCACCCCAATTTCCAGTAGGTGAAAGAATAGTATAACCTTGGTCAGACCATCCAAAATATATACTTTCATTTACACCGATAGATACATCTTGAGAATACGTCATCTGTAAGAAAAAATGTTTGCCTTCTGTTTTTACATTTTCTTCTAGGGTGAGTTGTATATGTTCACCAGAAACAGACGGGTTAATTGCTGCGTTACTACCATTCGTCACTTTAACAACCCATTTTAAACCTTTGTCTGTATTTAAACCATGTAATATACTGTCTGATGTACCACTGTCGCTTGTATTATCACTCGCATAATGTAGTAAATTATTACCGGAAAAACGGGAACCATTATCGGTAATAATATGAATTTCCTCAATATATAGATTGTTAATTGGCGAATTAACATTATATATGTATGTTGTATTGGTGATGGTAGGAATCTGATATACAGAAGCACTTCCATCAAGTGATTCAGCATTTTGAGCACCCACCGCCAAGTATGAACCATCGGAAGTTAAAGATATAGAATAACCGAAGGCACCTACTCCAGTTAAAGTGATAGATATTTGTGACCAAGAACCACTACTATATTTATATAATTTTACATAGTTTCCAAATGAACCTATTGCTAGGATTGTGCCGTCAGAACTTATTGAAACAGTTATTCCACTTTGATCACCAGAAGAACTACCAGTAATATTATCACCTATCTGTGACCACGAAGTACTGCTATATTCATATACTTTCACATGTCCTCTATTACTACCACCGCCTTCAGCCTTATTTGCTCCAATTGCTAAAATTGTTCCATCACCATTTAAATCTACTGAATATCCAAAATAATCTCCATCATCTTCACCGTCAATGTCTCCACCTATTCTCGATAAACTTTGCGTAAATGTAGTAGCTGTTGTGTTGATACTATATACTCGCACTGCACCCGAATCTGTTCCACCGCCGTCATTCTTAATAGCACCTACTGCTAAAATACTTCCACTTGAGTTTAATGCTACATTCCATCCAAAATAGTCGTTATTGACTTCTCCGACCTCTGTGTAGGCTATTCTTGTCCAATCTGAACCAATATATCTATAAACACGAACAAGTCCTCGATTAGTAGTATCGTTATCGGTTGAACCATCTGGAGCCCCGGCTGCTAGAATTGTTCCTGCGTCGTTTAATGCTACCGACATCCCCCATTTAGCACCATAGTCATCACGCCATGCATCTATATCCGAACCTCGTCTACTCCAAGAACTACCACTATATATATAAACTTTTACAGAACCACGTTTTTGGTTCCCATAAGGACCATTATCACGTCTAGCACCTACGGCTAGGATATTACCTGCTGAATTTAATTTTACTGAATATCCAAACCAATCGTCAGGAAATGTATCGGAAGATTCTTGGGTTTCTGCTCTAAGTGTGCTTCCAATTTGTGACCAAGAACCGCTAATATATTTATATACTCTTACAGCACCTACATTAGCATCTCCATCTCTACTTTCTCCATACGCACCTACCGCCATTATTGTGCCGTCATCGCTTAAACTAACAGAATGTCCACTTCTAGCATCTGTACCCCCGTCTTGTATGTCTGATCCGACTTGTATTAAGGGGTGTGCTAAACTAAATGTACCAGAAGATGACGAAGTTGTAGATGCGAGTGTAAGAGTAGTTCCACTTACAGATGCTAAACTTGGAGCGTCACTACTCAATTCACTATTTACAGGAACAGTTATATTGGTTGTATCAAATGTGTATTTGTTAATTTCTGTAGCCATTGTAACATTGTAATTATATGTTGTATTGGTGACGGTAGGAACTTCATATACCTTTACTTGTCCACTATTACTACCACCACCATCGTTATACGGAGCCCCAATTGCGAGCGTCATGCCGTCCGCATTTAATGCTACAGAAAATCCACTTTCATCACTACTGGCTTCACCATCAGTATCAGTACAAATTTGTGACCAAGAACTATTTGTATATTTATAAATTCTTACATGTCCACTATTACTTCCATTACCATTGTTATAATGAGCACCTATTGCGATAATATCACCGTCATTGTTTAACGCTACATCATAACCAGAATAGTCCCATGCTGTTTCACCATCAATATCTGAACCTAATTGTGACCAAGTACTAGTACTATATTTATAAATTCGTGTAGTTCCTGAATCGGTTCCAGCACCGTTATTACCAGATGCACCAATAGCAACAATTGTACCATCATAATTTAAAGATATAGACCGACCAGCCATATCGGATGACCCTCCACTAAAAGAATCACCCACTATTGTATCACCTAATTGAGTCCAGGACCCGCTAATATATTGATAAATTCTCACATACCCCGTCGTTTGACCAGCACCACCTGCTAGAATTGTTCCGTCATAATTTAAAGAAACATCATAACCAAAATGTTCACCTGCATTAACACCATCAATATCTGAACCTAATTGTGACCAAGTACTACTACTATATTCGTACACTTGTATCCGCCCATTCTCTGTACCAGTATGACCTCCAGTTTTATGTCTATGAGAACCAATTGCTACAATTGAACCAGCATCATTTAAAGACACGGACCAGCCAGAATAATCCTCATAATATTCACCGGAAATATCTGAACCTAATTGTGACCAAGTACTACTACTATATTCGTACACTTGTACACGCCCTGACCTTGCCCCGGCACCATCATCCGCACCATACGCACCAATTGCGACCCTTGTACCATCTGCGTTTAAAGATACTGAATAACCAAAGTATGAATGTTGTTCGGAACCTGTAATACTTGATCCCAATGCTGACCATGACCCACTACTATATTTATAAAACGAGACTTGTCCTGTATTATGATTACCGTATTGCCAAGCACCAACCGCCATAATTGTTCCATCCGCACTTAAAGATACAGCATTACCAAAATAATCGTCATTATTACTTCCATCAATGTCTGCCCCTAATTGTATTAAGGGGTGTGCTAAACTAAATGTACCAGAGGATGACGAAGTTGTAGATGCGAGTGTAAGAGTAGTTCCACTTACCGATGCTAAACTTGGAGCGTCACTACTCAATTCACTATTTACAGGAACAGTTATATTGGTTGTATCAAATGTGTATTTGTTAATTTCTGTAGCCATTTGTTATATATATATATATATTTGTAATAGATAAATTATTAAAGAAATAATATATCAAAAGATTTTGATAACTTTTTATACATGAAATATATATACATGCGAAGTCGCAATTTAGCATTGTCTATTATATTAATAATAATCATTATTTATAGTTTATTTCATACAGATGCGAAAGAAGGAATGGACAATAATAATAATAATAATCCACCATTTCCAATAGATGTTGTATATACCTGGGCTGGTGAAAATCATTCAGATAATGCTAGAACGTCGAATAACAATGAATTAAAGTATAGTTTGAGGTCTGTAATGAAATACGCACCATGGGTAAATAAAATATACATATTGATGAATCCACCTAAAACAAAACCAAGTTGGTTTAATAAAGAGTATTCTAACAAAATCGTTATAGTGGACCATAATGATTCGTTCATTAATAAACGCAATTTGCCTTCAAAAAATTCAAACTCAATTGAAACTACAATTGTTAATATACCAGGATTGTCTGAAAATTTTATTTATTTCAACGATGATTTTTATTTAGGCAATAATGTTTCTTATTTGGATTTTTTTAACCAAGATGGTAGTAAAATTATTGTTGATGCTGACCGAATAAAGAATTGTAAATCAATGGTAATTGAGAATAAGCAATCCAAAATGAATATTAAATTACCACAATATTGTGGTATAGCCAATCATATCCCATTTGCGAATAAAAAAAGTATAATTAAAGATTTCCAAAAAAAATACGGTGATTATACTAATTGGGTACAAAGCATAAAACGAAGAAGAGGAACTGGAGGTGCGTTCTGTAGTAAACAAAATTTACATCATTGGTGTCAACAACAACACGGACCGATAGCTAAATTCGCTTATGATAATGGTCTTGCTGAAATATTTAATTTTTATCAAAATGATATCATTTATATAGACCATAATTACGATAAACAACTACAAAAATTAGCATATATTAATCATTTAAAACCAAAGTTTTATTGCATTAATGATGTAAAAATAGATAGTGCTACAGAGAGACGAAATTATTATAAAAAGGTGAATGATTTTATGAATAAATATTATTCCGAAAAACCATTTTTTGAAAAATAAAAAATCAAATGTTAATATTGAAAGTCTTGTATAATCATCAATCTTATATAAGAACAAAAAAATATATATCCACTATATACAAATAATGGATATTCTTCAAGAAGCCCGTGATATAAATAAAAAATCTCTATTATCTCATGTTTTCTCAACTACGGAGGAAGGTAAAGCAGAGATTCTGAATATCGCCCAATATGCTACTTTAGGTATTCTTCCCATTGTTTTATTGAATAAACTAGTACAACGTTTTATTCCAGAGGCGGATGGTGAAAAGGCAACACTGGAACTTTTAGTCGAAATCTTTCTACAAATTATCATCATGTTTTGTGGAATAATTTTGATTCATAGAACGATTAGTTATTTCCCCACATACAGTGGATTTAAATATGATAACTTAACATTAACGAATGTCGTTTTAGCCTTTTTAGTGATTGTTTTAAGTATTCAAACAAAATTGGGCATCAAGGTGAATATTTTAACAGACCGCGCTTTAGAATTATGGAATGGTCCAAGTGTGCAGGCACCAGTAAAGAAAAGAGGTTCGTTACATACAGTGAGTCAATCTGATTACTTTGAAGATTTAGGAGATTCTATCGGTATGCCTCCTCCACCTGTCGTAACAAGTAGAAGCGCCCCTCAACAACAACAACAACAACATGAAGACACAGGTTTAATGAGTGGACCACAAGCAGCGAATGGTGTTCTAGGTGGCTCTTTTGGATCATTTTTTTAAATTAGTTTAAAAAGTTAGAATTTCATAAATAAAATCTGTTTTATTATTAGTAATGTTTACTAATAAAAAAAAAACCCCTGAAAATAAATTTAAAATAGAAAATAGAAATTTCAGAAATGAATTATTAGAATTAAAACAATCAAAACATATAATTAATGAGGCAATATTTTACACTAAAGAATTTATTGATTCAATAAAAGAAAAGGATCCTCCGCATAAATTTTCATTGGTATCTACTCCAAAAAAAGTGTATGATGTAACAGATGATTATTTGGAACATTCATTTAATACAGGTGGTAAAAGACAACAACCTACTATGTGTATGCCGAGTAGAACGCGAAATTATGATATTACCGAATCATTTTATCTTAAATTTGAAAAAAATAATTCACAGAATATTTCCGAAACGAATGATGATGAGAATGGGATATTAAAAAATGATGATACAATAGATGTTGATGATGAATATTTACATAATATGATTGAACATTTAAAAACTGTTAAGAAAAATACAACAGTATATGATGATAATAGTTATAAGAAAGAATTCGATAAGCAATTTTTATCAGCACACCTTACTGAAGGGAATATTATAAAAAATCCTCGTTATGTAAATGTTATCGATGAATCAAAATTTAACGTTATACCGCACGTATGTTATACTACATGGCATACCAAAAATCTACCGCCACTTATGAAGGATAATTACGATTCATTGTGTAATCGAAATACAGATATTACATTTCATCTATTTGACGAGGAAGAATGCGATGAATTCATAAAGACTCATTTTCCAGAAGACGTTGTATACGCATACAATATGTTATCCCCATCATCATATAAATCAGATTTATGGAGATACTGTGTTTTATATATAAACGGGGGTATTTACATAGATATAAAATATAATACTATCAATGATTTTAAATTAAAATATTTATGTAATCGTGAACACTTTGTATTAGACCATTGTGGTAAGACATTGGATTCAAATTGGAATAACTGTGAATATGGGATATACACAGCACTAATTGTTACAAAACCAAAAAATATTATATTAAAGAATTGCATTGATGAAATAGTGAAAAATGTAGGAATATTTTTTTATGGTAAGAACGCATTATATCCAACTGGTCCTGGATTATTGGGAAGCAAATATTTTGAATTAAAATTTGATAATAATATGGATTTTATAAAAGAACTAAAATTATTTCACCATGAACTTTCAAATGTTATTATTTATAACAATACACCTATAATAGACCTATATAAGGAATATAGAGTGGAACAGACAGCAAATCAAAGTAACCTTCACTACAGTAAGTTATGGTCGTTAAATTCTATTTATAATATGCGTTATAATATAATACAAAAAAAGGTTGTTAAAAAATCAGAAGATTCATTAACAAGTGTTCTGTGTATTGTTCACATAGGGAGTTATCATATTTTTCTAAAAATGAAAGTATATATAGATAATTTGATAAAAGCGAGTTACGACGATTATGATATTACATTTTATTTCAATATTATTGATACGATTCAATCACAACATATTATACATCTTAAACAAATGTATCCAACTGAAAATTTCATTGTATCTTGTAATTACGGTTTTGATATTGGTAGTTTTTTCCATATTTTACAAATTATTAAAGAAAATAATGAGACATATGATTATATGATTAAATTGCATACAAAAACGCACGATGGTATGCGTAATGAACTCATAGAACCACTATTAGGAAATATATCTAATATTCGAAATACGATGGAATTATTCAGGAGTCGCACGAATATTGGTATTATAGCATCTAAAAAATCGAGATGTATAGACGCACATTCTGATTTTATGCGTAATAAACATTATCTACAACAATTATTATCGTGGTATTTTAATGAAAATACAACAATTATTAAACAGGTATATTGTACTGGAACTATTTTTTGGATGCGGTTTGATATAATGAAACAGTTGTTTTTTAAATATGATATAAAAAATATTATTAATTCAATGAATAATGAATATACCTTTGATTATAATTGGTACTATCATTCCAATAAGGATAAATTAGGTAAAATACCTTTTGATAAAAATGGACTATATAAACACTATATAGATAATCATAAAAAAATGAATTTATCAGGCAATCTTTTTCATGCTTTAAAACATAAAACAAATAGTGAAAATATACGAGATGGAATGATTGAACACAGTTATGAGCGATTTTTCGGGTATGCGAATCATAGATATGGGTTTAAAATATTATTTATAGAGTAGTGTCCATTGAATTTACCAGTTCTATTTGTTTTATTGATTTTTCGATTGCCTTTTTTTTGTCTAATCCATTGAATAAATATTCGGTTTTTGGGGCTTGTTCGTTTTTCTTTATTTGTTTATATATGGTATTTATACTATTCGTTACGTTTTGTATCACTGTCTTGTCAGGTAAAACATCTATGTTTGTATTTATTTGTTCTGTTATTATTTCGATAGCATAATATAACAAATATCTTCGTTTCTTCGGCGTCGCATCTGTGAATTTTATCGTGAATAATGTTAATAATGATGATATTATTTTATCCACGATTTTGTTATTTTTTTTCGCACTGCATTCCATTATCACATCCCAGAATATCCATATAATGTTTGTTCGGACTTTATTTTCTACACGGTAATTACGCGGTTCGCAAAATATCTTCTCTTTTCGTTTTTTACAAACTGTTTCAAATTCTAAACACCATTCTAACCAATAACACGCGTTCGCCATATTTAATCCCTTTTCAGACAACGCATAGGCAAATTCGTTTAATGCTATATATAATTCACGAGGATCCTTTTTTTTAAATATATCCTGAATATACGTCACATCGTCTGCTTTTAATTTTGTAGCGATTTGTGTAGAATCGAAATCAGTTGATGATTTAATTTTTATCGGTTCGAATCCAGGTTTTCTCTTGGAAAGACTTAATACACAGATTATTTCGGCGAATAATTTTCGAACATTTTGATTATTACGAGCATCGATGTCCGCAATAAATGTTCCCTGATTCATGATATTTTTGAAATTATTATACCTCATTTCTACATATATCGCTATCTTTGGATTACCCAAATGTATATGTTTTGATATATAATATAAAATGATTTCCCATACTTCTGAAAAATGTCCCGCACATAATAATTCACTACACCAATAACACGCTGGTTCTATTGTTTCACCTAACATACAATCTATCATTTTTTGTTTTACATCGGTTTTTTTGAAATTAGAAAAAGATATGCCCCTGAAATCCGGTGATGAACGTATATCATTTATTTCAAATGAATCGTCATACGATGACTGTTTTTGTTCGTTTGTATGTATCTGAATAGGAGCATCTATTACATCTGGATTATACGTGAAATTATTATTTTCACTAGTCATCTTTAAATATATATATTAATAATATAAATACAAGTTTATATTGTTATATAATTAAAATGGATAAAATATGGATAAAATGCATATATCATACGCTGGGAATGAATAATGATGTATCAAACCATATCATCAATTCAGACGATAGATGGAATGATGTTCACTGCAATCGCGATTATAATATTTATACGCAACATAATTATTACATTATGCATTATTCGTTTGATATTATTAATAACCCACAAAAAAAAGGTCATATCGTAAGATGGAATAATGTTATCAGTAACCTTTTTATTAATGATGAACATAAGGAGAAATTATGGAATATTTATTTTGAGAGCCGGAAAAAATACAATGTATTATCTCGATTTGTGAATAGGTGTAAATATAAATCTATCTCCGTGAAAGTATCTCACGATTTAAGCATGGACGAAATAAAATTAAATCCATATACATCCACCACTATATTTCAAGACGGTGCTCTTTATTATTTCACCATTAGTGATTTGATTAAGATTTGTGAATCCTCATTGGGATTTTGTGATGAATTTTTCTCGGAAGCATATTTACCCAAGAACCCCTATACAAATAAAGAGTTTTCATATCCAATTCTATATCGCATTTACAAAGCAATACGCTTTTCGAATTATAAAATACCCTTTTTGATGGAAATGTTCTACCGTTCCAATTTTGATATTGAGTTGTTTAAGTTTTCAAATGATGTCTTTATTCGTGAACACTGTATCAAAAGTTTTGTGAAAAATGGTTCTTGTGATGAGCATTATCAGTATATTCAAGAAATGTTGGAAATGCAGTGTTTTGATGAATTATTTGATTTTAATTGTGATTTCCCCGAATCAGTTATTGTAGATGCTTTAAAACCCTATATGTTTATGTATATTATATATCGTTATTCTTTACGTACAGCGGAAAGAAAAAGCGATTATCGAATTTTATTGAAACGATCACTCATCGAATTCAAACAAGCGAATCCTACATTCGGTAGAAATATCACCAAATTAGAAAGAATATTTGATTATGATATAAAAAAATGGGTGAAACAAACAAAATCTGTTATGATTACTAATTTTATAGAAACAAATGTGAAACTTCCAAAATTTAATGAATTGGTTCCGGATATTATTATAAAAACGGGCAATGTATTTGGTAATATATTAAATTATTTGAATAGTGATTGTGATGATTAAATATTGTATCATTTAGATGTTTTTTTATCATTATATATATATATAATGGTAAAAACTCGAAAAAAACATAATAATAGAAAAAAACGTAATACACAACGGAAAAAAAGACGTAGTACGCAGAAAAAAAGACGTTCTATGCGTAGAAAACTTATTATGAAAAAAATATTTGGTGGCGGAATAATATATAACGGTAGGCGGGTAGGAAGAGGGGCTTCTAAAGAAATTTTTGAATTACTTGATTGTAATACGGTTCACAATAAACTAGCGGTAAAAATTTCATATGTAAATGATGATCAGCGGAAAAATAATATATACGAATATATGTTATTAAAAACATTGTTCTCACACGACCCTAGCACATCAGTACAAGTTAGTGATTTACATGATGTGAAAAAAACTATCACTTATAATGTAGAAAAATGTGATAATATTGAACTTGGTACTACTGTTGATGATAAAAAATATAGTGAGAATATTATATTAATAGAAGAAATAAAAAAAAAATATCCGGACGTCAAATTAGACACATCTGAAGATGTTGATATTGTGGAGGATGAGGAGGAGGAGGAGGTGAAGGAGGAGGTGAATGTGGAGGAGGTGAAAACGTATATTATATCATTTTTAGAAAAAATTATTACACTTTCTAACATTCAAATACCCTCCGAAGAAAACTTGATATTTACCGACAAGGAGACTACAATTATTACCTCCGGTATGGTGGCAGAATTTAAAAAACGTTTTGTCCCAGGTAATATATATTTTAATTCTGACTGTAAACCTCAAAATTTTTGTTATAAAAAAAATTCTCATGACGTTACCGTTAAAATCATGGATGTAAGTGTAGACTTATTTTATGAAGTTGCGGATAAAAATACGTATAGTGAAGAGAATGGGGAAATCAAGATAAAAATCACGAAGGATGTCTTGCGTTGTTATGTATTTTTATTGTATTTTGAAAAGATAGTATATTATTATTATCATAAAAAAGAAAACATAAACTTTATATTAGAAATATTTAAACAAATTTCTTCAACATTTGTAACCAGCGACGCATTACAAATTATTTATGATAATTTATCAAAATACCACCAGTTAACCGTCTTGACCTGGACCTGGAATTATGATAATAGGCCTGCTCCTGATCCAAGCAAGCGTGCGTTTATTAACAACATTAATAGGTTTATTGATGCAACATTAATAATACCCGGAGTAAAAAATGTTTCACCAACTAGTGTAGACGAATTACATGAAGCTACACCCACGTCCAGCAATTCGCCTAACCAAAATAATCCATTCGGCAAGAAAGCTAAAGAATCGAGGAAGAAGGGTCCCACAGCACCGCCCACAGTACAGCCCAAAGTACACCAAGACCACAGAATGGCAGATAATCCTTTGAATAACCGCCTTCGTGAGCAATACTACCATCACACGACGCTTCCGCAACAATCGCAAACCATTTTTATGTTCGGTAATGACCGTCGTGACCGGTATGGACATAAGTAACACCCCACATACTTACTCGACAATTAGACGAGGAACAATATTAATCGTTTGTAACTCCTGCTGCATAAGTTTATATGCATAAGGAATATCCACTTTTGCGAAGTCAGTTGTATTACTACAAGTGGAGCAGTTATGAATAGTGAAATTGTCTTGTTTAAACCCACGTTTCGAACCATCATTATAAGATGCGATCATACCACAACGTTTACAAATATGAACACTATATTTGTCCGAAACATCATACAATCTCTCTTTACAAAACCTCGAAATACCGTGTGATATCATAACATCTCTCTCCATCTCTCCAATTCTGAATCCTCCATCACGACTTCTACCTTCAGCTGGTTGTCTAGTCAGATTCACCATCGGTCCAATCGAACGACTATGTTGCTTATCATTTACCATATGCTTAAGTCTTTGATAAAATACAGGTCCCATGAAAATGTCGGTTTCCATTTGTTGTCCAGTGAGACCATCATATAATACCTCATTCCCATAACTCTCATAACCCAAATTTTGTAATTCATCCGAAATCGTCTTGATGTCTAGATTACCAAAACTAGTGCCGTCTCCGAATAGTCCCAATTCGAGTAGAACCTTTCCTAATAGAGTTTCTTTCAACTGTCCAATAGTCATTCTAGACGGAATAGCGTGAGGATTGATGATAATATCTGGACGAATACCATCTTTGGTAAAGGGCATATCACATTCAGGAATGATATTACCAACCGTTCCCTTTTGTCCGTGACGGGATGATACCTTGTCTCCCAAAACAGGTTTTCTTAATGTTCGAATACGCACCTTCGCAAAGTTATATCCGTCACCATTTCTGCCCGTATAATTTTTGTCGATATACGTTTCTTCAGCAGTTCGAAAGGTCTTACTCTGGTCCTCGTATTTAATCGTCTTTGTAGGGTCATTGCGGTTTTCCTTAATGGGCACGATTTTCGCAATAATTACATCGCGGTTCTCAACCAACGTATTCTCTGGGATGAATCCTTGTGTATTTAGTTTATCGTAATTACCAAACTTCACACTCTTTGTCTTTGCCGGATTAGGTTTACAACGAATAATCTCATCACGGATAATATTCTTATCCTCATCCTTTTCAGTATGATAAATAGTTGCCGAGAATAGTCCACGGTCAATCGAGCCCTTATTGACCAATACAGAATCCTCTTGATTATATCCAGTATGCGACATGATTGCTACGTGAATTTGTGTTCCTGATGGAACTTTATTCAACTTTATCATATTCATTAGACGTGTATCTACCAGAGGTCTGGATGGATATGTTAACACATAAGCGGTCTTGTCCATACGTTTGTCGTAATTTGTAGCGTAAATACCCATTGCCTGCTTACCCATAGCACACTGATATGTGTTTCTAGGTGCCTGATTATGGTCGGGAAATGGAATACAAGATGCTACAACACCAAATATCAAACTCGAATGAATTTCGCAATATGAATAGTTTAATATTTGGTCCTTTTGTACATATTCATCCTCCTTTGTCTTCATCGCAATTGTCGAAAATTCTTGCTCATCTGGGTCGATATATTCGATGATCGACTTATCCAATCGGCATTCTGTAAGCAAATCATTCCAATTTAGTTCATTTTTAGAGAGTTTCTCAATAATATCATTTGTAATAATAGCCTTGTTATTCTCAACACGTAGAACCGGTCGAGTAAGTCTTCCTCCATCGTTACAAATACGGATTTCTAGTTTTTTATAATCAAATACGATAGATGTGTAGATATTAATCACACCCTTACATTTCTTATCACGCAGGTCTTTGTAGCATTCGACTGGTTTCTCACTAACACCAATCCAACACCCGTTCACAATGACTTTCACCTTACCATACAATTGTTTTGATGTCGCATCCTCAAGAGTTATAATATGAGGTGTAATATAGTCATAAAGAGTTGTGCTTGTAGTAGGGATAGTAATATGCGCCATATAACTGATATTCTTAACAACACCAATTGACTGACCCTCTGGTGTTTCTGCTGGACAAAGGAAGCCCCACGTCGTATTATGTAGTTTTCTGGGCGCAATAAGTTCTCCACTCTTCTCCAGAGGCGTATTAATACGTCTCAAATGGCTCAAACTAGACGCATATGTAAGTCTGTTTAATACCTGGGCTACACCAACTTTGCTGGTATTTGCCTGTTTGATACTAAAGTCACCTGTAGATAGAGCACGCGAAATACCATTCTCAATAGTCATCGATTTCATAATCTTATAAATATTCGTCATGTTAATGATATTCTCATAATCTTCAGATGAACGCCAAGACCCATTGTTAATCTCACGAACAACTTGTTTCTGCATCTCTTTCACGAGTTTGTTGAAATAGTTTCTGAAAAGATTATTCAATAGTGTTCCGGTTAGTTCAATACGCTTGTTCATATATGAATCTCGGTCGCAAGTAGGCAACCAACCCTTACCAGTTTGGATGAGTTTTTTGGCCATATAACCCAGCATATAGAGTTTCTGTGTATGCGTTTTACAGTGGGGGAATAGGTCGTTATTCAAGACGTCATTCGCGAATTCTTGTTTTTTCAACTGTCCCTTCTCACGGTCCATATTAATGGGTGTATATGCTGCGTGCGATGTAATATATGCGACGGCATCCTCTTTCGTCATATATTTATTCGCGTCAATAATAGACGCCTGTAAATAGTCCGTCATTTCAGTTTCTTTATCACTATCGATGTCTAGAATAATATATTCACATATTTCCTTATCACTTATTACACCGAGTGCTCGAAACAACGCGAATAACTCGACTGGCTGTTTAATACGTGGGATTTGAATAAACAACCCATATCCGAAGCCATTATTCTTACTCGAAATCATCATCTCAATCTGTTTCGGCGAAATACACTTAAAATGAGGCACGGATTTGATTTCCGCATACCAAGACCATTTTGTAGTATTCTTTCCATCAAAGCACGATACTTTGTTTTCAGCGGCACGTTCCTGACCCAATACTGTCTTTTCCGAACCTTTTACTACAAAATATCCCCCACAGTCCATCTCACATTCTCCGGTCATCGAGGGATGGATATGCTTATTTTGGGTTAACACACAAATAGACGATTTCAACATAATCGGCATTTTACCGATATTAATCTTGGGCAGTACTTTTGTAATTACTCTGGGATTATCCATCGATTCAGAATTACGAATGGTGTATTTCACGTTTAAATCAACCGTCATAGTGGAGGCATATGTGAAATTTCTCAATTTTGCTTCATCCGGAAGCATCACCTTTGTAGCACCATTGTTTTCATGAATTTGAGGAGGATATAGTTTAAAATTATTAAATGAAATCTCTATTTCAAGTAGATATAGGTCCTTCTCGGGAATATAATCATTTTCTGAACGGATGATCACCGTATTAAACATCTGAATTGTTCGGAATATTTGATAATTAATAAAATGATTATATGATTCGATTTGATGTCTAACTAACCGTTCTAGATACTGTCCCTTAAAATATGACTGAATAATTTCAAATGGTTCTTCGATATAATTGTTTAGATGTGATAAAACACCTGTTTCGAGTTCCTTTTGTAAATCATCAGTCTTACTTGACTCGTCAATCATTGATTTAACATCATCTTTAGTAACACAATCTTTAGTAGCAATACGTTTAGGTTTTTTAATACGCACGGTTTTACCCACTCTGGATCGTTGAACACTAGCATCAAGTTTAATTTCTGACGACATCTTTTTTGTTACCTAGATATTACCATATACTTCGAATCAATTTTCTATGTTCTTTCATTTTATATTTAATAATATGAATTTTACGTTAAATCAATTAAAAACAATGGTTTTAATAGTCTAATGGAAACAAGCAAATTTCTAGAACTATTGGATAAAAAACAGAAAAAAAATGCTACACAATATTCTGAATATTCACATTTTATACGACTATGTGATTATCATTATAGCCAACAACAATTAAATATGGTAGAGTTTTGTAATGATAGTAGTGTATACTATAATCAGACGACGAATCATAATATAGACCAAAATATTCATCAACCTATACATCAAAATGTTAATAATGTCCAATTTTTACCACCATCACCCACCATGTTGAATGAAGTTTCTCGTAAGGAGTTTTCAAGAGAACCCTCTACCGAACCCCCTATAGGTGAACCCGATATACCATTAAAGACAAAGCACGTCGTTATATCAACTGATATATGTAGTATATCTGACTTGATCGATATTTTAGAGAAATATCCATATGAATCTGATACAGAATATAATATCGATTTACAATCGTTAATGAATATTAAAGAAGAATTGGTTAGTTTAAATAACATGATTGGTCTTCAACATTTTAAAGAACAAATATTGGACCAATTATTATATTTTGTCCAAGATTTACACAAGGATAGCGATTCCGATTTTATGCATACCGTTTTATGTGGTCCTCCTGGAACCGGGAAAACCGAAATCGCGACGATTTTAGGAAAAATGTATTCAAAATTAGGTATATTAAAGAAAAATGTATTCAAAACTGTTAATCGAAGTGATTTAGTTGCCGGATATTTAGGACAAACTGCTATAAAAACCAAAAAAGTAATCGAAGAGTCGCTCGGTGGATGTCTATTTATCGATGAAGCATATTCATTGGCCAATAATTACGAAGGTGATAGTTTTTCTCGGGAATGTATCGACACGCTTTGTGAAGCATTAAGTAGACATAAAGGTGAATTAATGGTTATTATTGCTGGATATAAAGACGAAATCGAAAATGGGTTTTTAAAAGCAAATAAGGGACTTGCGTCACGATTTATTTGGCGATTCCATTTAGAAAAATACGATTGTAGTGAACTTGTTGCGATATTTAACAAAAAAGTATGCGAAAATAATTGGGAATTAACCATACAAGATGATGTTTTATTGAAATGGTTTAAAATAAATTATAAAACGTTTCGCCATTATGGTCGGGATATGGAACAATTATTCTCATATATTAAAATGAGTCACGGACGACGTGTATATGGTAAAGATCCGGATCTACGTAAAAAAATAAATGTCCAAGATTTAGAAAGAGGGTTTGCTATTTTTAATGAGAATAATGAAGTAGAGAAAAAAACACAATTATTTGGATTGTATGTATAATATTATATTTTTACTTCTTTGGATATTGTAATTAAAATGAACAAAACTATATCTATTAATCCCGATCTATTCTCGTTTAGTTCATCTAAAGGGGGAACACGTAAAAAACAGGGGAAAAAAGAACAAAAAGAAAAATCAAATGATATTAAAATAAGGCAACATAAGGAAAAGACGAAAACCGTTAGAAAACAACATATATTACGTTTTTTAAGACAAAAACAAGAAGATAATTATAAAAAATTAATGGAAGGAGAAACGCCCAAATGTGAGAAAAAACCGGTCGATACTAGTTTTAATAGTGAATTTGATGAATCATTGCGATTTTTGAAAGATGTTACCGCATCGGAAAGTTCTAATAAACACAACTTTACGAGTAAGAATTATAATAATGGTAGTAGTATGTCTTGTAATACGCCTATCATATCCTCTAGATTAACACCAATCGATATCGATACTAGTGATATTGATAGTAAACCTACAACAATGTCTCTTGTTAACCCTACAATTCAACACGCAGCAACTCCTGCATGGGGGTGTATGAAAAATGGAAGTCTACCTACATTTCGCGATTGGAAACAATCCACACAAAAGGTCTATCCAACAGATGATAAAAAACACGAAATAACGTCGATGATGCGATTTCAAAAGAAAAAGGTTGAACCTCGTCTATATCGCAAAAAACAACGACGCACTGTTCGGCGAACATATAATGTGGGTAAAAAGAATGGACAATCAAAAGTATCAGTTCTTATTTCTAATAAAACAATTCGAAATAATATTATGAATAAAACTCAAGAAATTAAACATAAATCTATGGAGGAAATGAAGCGATATTTAATTAAACGTGGATTTATCCGGGTTGGTACAAGTGCCCCGAATGATGTAATCCGAAAAATGTTTGAAAGTGCGAATCTTGTTTGTGGTGAAATTGAAAATCATAATGCTGATAATCTTTTGTTTAATTATGTGAATGATATTGCAGACAATTGATATATTATTTTGTAAAATTATTAATATTATTATATTATATGCCTAATTATAATAATAAACTACAAAAGGCCAGTTATGCTGTACGAGGGTTACTTTATAATCGTGCGAAAGAAATCGCACGTACTCGTGAAATAATATATTGTAATATTGGAAATCCTCTTATATTTGATACAAAACCTTTCACGATGTATAGAGAAGTATTAAGTGGTATTCAGAATCCAAGTATCATTCAACATTTATCCGAAAATAGTCGTAACATATGCTATAAATATACCGAACATATCAAAGACCTAGGATCATATACAGATAGTAAGGGGCATTCTTATATTCGGAAAAATGTATCAAATTATATTTTTAAGCGTGATGGTTTTGAAAGTAATCCAGATAATATATATTTGACGGATGGAGCAACGAGTGCGATTACATCAATACTGAAATCTATATTTAACGAAAATGATAATCGTATTATGATTCCTAAACCCGAATATCCATTATATAGTGCTTTATGTGATAGTATGGGATACGATATTGTTTCATATCACTTAATCGAAAATAAAAATTGGAGTATCGATATTGAACGACTTACTAAAGATGTAAAATGTATGGTTCTTATTAATCCAGGCAATCCAACTGGTCAAGTTCTTACAGAAGAAGATATTACAAACATTTGTTTATTTTGTGAAAAACACCATATTATATTACTTGCCGACGAAGTATATCAAGAAAATGTGTTTGATTGCGATTTTGTATCAGCCAAAAAATGTTGTTCCAAACATAATCTAAAAACACAACTTATATCATTTCATAGTATTTCGAAAGGATTTACCGGCGAATGTGGACAACGTGGAGGTTATATGGAATTGTATAATATTGACGACGAATTAACATCGATTATTGATAAGTCCGCAAGTATGGGTCTATGTGCGAATATTTCTGGACAAGTTTTAATTGGCTTGATGAATGAAGATAAAGATGATACATATCATAAAGAATACGCATATAAATATAACCTTATGAAAGATAAATCTACTTATTTATATAACGAATTGAAAAATATTCATAATTTAACTTGTAATCCGCCAAATGGGGCTATGTATATATTTCCACGAATATTACCTACAGAAAAATTAATATATTTAGCGATGGAAGCTGATATGAAGATTGATACGTATTATTGTATGCAGTTATTAGAACGATATGGTATATGTTGTGTTCCTGGGAATGGGTTTGGACAGAAAGAAGATACATTTCATTTTCGTATCACATTTTTACCGTCTTTTGAACAAATGAAATATATTTCAAAATCTATTAAATCCTTACATGATGAAATTATGTAATTGGTGTTGAGTAAAATAAAAATAAAATGTTGTTCTTTTTATTTTTATTTTTGTTTTTTATATATTTGAGTATTGTTCAAAAAATTATTACGATATATCTTTTACTCGTTTTGTTTGAGTCAACGTTTTTTCTCGGACTTGTTTGTTATCAAAGAGATTCATCGCATAATGTGTTTGAAACATTAGATTCTCTTTTATTTCACCTATTGATTCACGATAATTATCATATGCTTGTTCATATTCGTCGTCATCTTCATAATCATCTTCATTTGGCTTTGCTTGTATTGTCTGTTCTAACTTTGGTATACACGCTTCCTTACATGGGTTGATTGTCTTATGTATTGCGTGTCCTAGTTTGGCTCCATGTTTATCAAAACCATCCTTGTATTTTACGAATTCTGCATCTCCTACTAATTTGTTTTCTTCGTTCTTTTTTTGCTCTTTTACGTAAAATATGCCGTTTTTCTTGTCCGTTGTCTGAATAAAACGGTTATTTTGGGTTTTATCATCCATACATTCAAAAAATATGGTCTGTACATTGTCCGCCAGACTTATTTGATTATGTGCTATTTTATCATAATTTCCATTGAAAAATGTCTCAATCCGTTCGCAAAATCGGCTTGTGAAATCTGTTATTGATTCAGCATCCTTACAAGTGTTTGTTAAATAGAAATTTAATGTATTATTGTGACTATTTGTATTGGTCGTATTATGATGGTCATTTCCTATAAGAGGCAACACTTCTTGTATTATTTTTTTAGTCATATCTTCTTGACTCTCCGCATGATTTTTTATAAACATTAAAAACATATCTCTCATCTCTTTATTATCGGCAACCAATGTGTTTATGATATTGTCTTTGTTATCTTCTTTTGGAGGTTGTTGTTGTTGTTGTTGTTGTTGTTGTTGTAAATAGCATTTCGCTCTGTGACTATAGAGACTTTGTCGATGTTTATATGATTTACCACATTCACAAACATATTCATCAGGGTTTTTTTGGACTTCATTGTAAGTATTTGTAAGTAGTTTATGTTTACGAGTGGATAAATGTCTATTATAATCTTTTTTATTACAGCATTTAAAGTTACATTCTTCACATATAAATTCATTGGGTTTTTTTGGGTTTTTTTTGTAAGTCATTTGTAAGTATATGATACTTACACAATAAAACCCCTAAACCTTTCCGCATAAAATAAATACCTTTTTAAAAAAATATAATGCAGCCATTTTTTTCTCATTGTTTTACAAAATACTGCATTATGGTCTAAATCGTTATTTCAACTGTTTTTACCGTTGAACATTTCCAGCCCATGTCTATTTTGGAACTTTTTAAAAAGTTCCATTTCAAATATATCTCAACTATTTTTGTTTTTGGTTTTTGGTTTTTGGTTTATATCGTAAAAAATGGTATAAATAAATTTGTGGCTATATATAAATGAGTCATAATGATAAAAAAACAGTCAATTTAATTTATTTTAAAGACAAATCATTACACGGTAATTTTGGAGACGAATTATCTAAATTTATAACTGAACAATTGATAAATAAATCTAAATATAAATTGGTGTTTAATAACGATAATATATTATTGAATATTGTGTGTGTAGGTTCTTATATACATGTGGCTAAAAATAATTCATTTATATTTGGATCTGGTGTTCGTACGTCAAATAATATTGAAAATGGGCATAGATATAATAATTTAAATGTATGTGCGGTTAGAGGTCCATTAACCAGGCAATTTTTAATAAGTAAAAATATACAAGTGCCTTCAATTTATGGAGATCCCGCCTTATTATTACCTAAAATTTATAAACCAATTATAATAAATAATTTAAAGGATAAAGTAGGTATTGTTCCTCATAAATCTAATTATAAAAAATATCTTAATAATATAGATACAACTCGTTTTTATTTAATAAATCCTACTGATGAATGGAAAAATGTTATAAATTATATATGTTCATGCAAGGCAATTGTTAGTTCGTCATTACACGGATTAATATGTTCTGATGCTTACGATATACCAAATGTGTGGTTGGATGAATACAAACTATCAGAAGGTGATTTTAAATTTAAAGATTATTTTGCTTCACAAAACAGGGATTATATTAAAATTAATAATTTAAACAATTATAATGAATCATTGTTATATAATGACGGAAATAAGATTGATTTGGATATATTATTAACGACCTTTCCTTTTTTATAAATGATAAAAATAAAAACATGTACCTTTTTTTATTTTTTTGTTTCCTATTTAAACCAACTTATTACATTCGTGACTATATGCACGATCGGGTTTATAAATATACTCGTATTCAATACTATGTATGGTGTTACTGTGTTATCTTGTATATAAGTATTTGAATCATATTCTAATAAATGTTCGTAGGTATCCAACTGCATATTGTATTCTTGATAATGCTCCTGTTCAAAATCTACAAGATTCATCGTCGTCTCATTTAAATCTAACACTACATATTGTCCATATCCATTGTCCATCTTTATTTCACACGTTTGATTATATAATCATCATATATTAATATAAAAAGCCTTTCAATTTTATAGACTATATATTTTTAAAATATATATAAATATATATCTATAAACTATACTAATGTGTGACTCGATTTATGGTGAGTATATATCAATTACAAACAAATATATCAAAGAATATGGTGAAAAAACGATACTTCTTCTTCAAGTAGGTGCGTTCTTCGAGGTCTATGGATTTCGTAATGAGAAAGGTGATGTCCAAGATAGTAATATATGCGAATTTTCAAGAATATGTAATTTAAATATTTCAGAGAAAAAATCGATATATCAAGAGAAACAAGTATTAATGGCCGGATTTCGTGATTATACCATCGATAAATATTTGGAAAAACTAACCACGTCTGGATATACGGCGGTTGTATATGTCCAAGAAAAAATGGGGAGTGAAATAAAACGCGTTTTTGATAGTGTTCATTCTGCCGGCACTTATATATCATATGATTCTGAAACACAAGACAAAATAACAAACAATATTGCGTGTATTTGGATAGATGTATATAAACCCGTTTTACAAAACAGAGTTGTTCAGAATTATACAATGTCCAAGACTCGTGAAAGTATGATTTGCGGGGTTTCTGTAGCAAATATATTGACTGGTACATCTTATATATCTGAATTTCAACAACCTCTATCTATACAACCTACTACCTTCGATGAACTAGAACGGTTGATTGCTATTTATTCTCCTAGTGAAGTGATTATTATTTCCCCATTTGTCCAAGAAGAGATTGATAAAATTGTCCAATTTTCAGGTATTAAAAGTAGATCAATCCATTTCATCAATAGTATGGAGTCCGAAAAAGTTGAACATTGCTCACAACAAAAGTATATATCTCATATTTTGGGTAAATTCTACGGGGAAGATACCGTGAATGCTTGTGCCGAATTTAACATTTATCCTACTGCGACCCAATCATTTTGTTATCTTTTGGATTTTGTCCAAGAACATAACCCGAATTTGGTAAAAAATATCACAACCCCCATATTTCATACCAAAACCGAAATGTTGTTGGCGAATCATACACTAAAGCAACTCAATATTATTGACGATAATTCAATCGATGGTTCTCATTGCGGTCACCTTTCTTCAGTGAATTCTTTCTTGAATAAATGCTGTACTTCTATGGGAAGAAGGGTGTTTTATTCACAATTAGTCAATCCAACTACGGATGAGACATGGTTAAATACAGAATATCAAATGGTGAGTGAGATGTTGACTGATTCTATGTATGAGACTGTCCCCCAATTAAGAAAGAAATTAACACAAATGCGAGATATTGAACGATTATGTCGACAAATTGTTATGCGGAAGATTTATCCATCTTCTATCTACTATCTATATCATTCGATTAACCTGACGATTGATATTTATCATGATATGTCTAATAATTTGAAATTAAAACATTATCTAAACTCTTCCGAAACTGATATTTCAGCATCGTGTAGTGAAATTATTAAATATTTAGATAGTGTTTTATGGATTGATAGATGTAAATCCACTTCTTCGATGAATGTCTTCGATGAATGTATTATTAAACCCGGATTTGACCAAGATTTAGATAATTTGATAGAAACGTCACGCCAAAATAACGAATTATTTCAATTTATATATACCACACTGAACGATTCCGTTAAAAAACAAGACAAAAAGGAGGATAGTTCCATTGAATATGTTAAAATACATACCACCGAGAAATCCGGCACAAGTCTTCAAATTACAAAGAAACGTGGTCTCTTATTGAAATCGTTTATCAGTTCTATGAGCGATGAAGAGATTGACGGTCTTAATGGTACACGTTGGCGAGATATTCGACTTACTTCTGCCTCAAATTCTTGTGATGAAATCGAATTTCCATTACTAAATAAGATTTGCCGGGATATGCACTACCAAAAAGATTATATGAATCGTTTAATCAGTATTTCTTATCGAAAAGTGCTAGAGTCTATCGAAACCAATTATTATGATAATCTCGAGAATATAGCGCAATATATCTCAAAAGTAGATGTCGTTCAAAATAAATCCTACGTATCCAAGGAATATAAATATTGTTGTCCAAGAATCGATAATAGTGTATCCAAATCCTTTGTAAATACCAAGGGATTAAGACATGTTTTAATAGAACAAATACAGACCAATGAAATATATGTCGCCAACAATTTGGTTTTAGGAGATGACGAACAAAATGGTGTTTTGTTATATGGTACAAATGCGGTGGGGAAAACAAGTTTCATACGCGCTTTAGGCATTTCGGTGATATTAGCACAAGCTGGGATGTTTGTTCCTTGTAGTGAATTCGTTTATAAACCATATACCGCAATTTTCTCACGTATTTTAGGAAATGATAACCTATTTCGTGGATTATCTACATTTGCCGTCGAAATGTCCGAATTAAGAGTCATTTTAAAATTATCCGATGAAAATAGTCTTATTTTAGGCGATGAATTGTGTTCTGGAACTGAAACTGAATCAGCACTCAGTATATTCGCCTCCGGATTAATAGAAATGCATACAAATAATTCCTCGTTTATATTTGCTACCCATTTTCACGAAATCATTAATTATCAAGAAATCACCGATTTAGATAAACTTACGTTTAAACATATGGCGGTTCACTATGACCGTGAATTAGACGCACTTGTATATGACCGTAAATTAATGGACGGACCTGGTAACCGTATGTATGGTTTAGAAGTTTGTAAATCTCTCTATCTACCAGACGCATTTCTCGAACGTGCCTACAATATTCGCACTAAATATTTTCCCGATACAAAAGGAGAGCTATCACACTCTATTAGCAAAAAATATAATGCTAAAAAAGTAAGGGGTATATGTGAACTATGTGATACAGAACTCGGCACAGAAATTCATCATCTACATCAACAGAAATATGCCGATGATGATGGTTTTATTACAACCGAAGACGGGAATGTTATTCATAAAAATCATCCCGCGAATCTTATGTCTATTTGTGAAACATGTCACGACAATTACCACGAAAAAGACGAGAATGTTGTATTAACTCGAAAAAAAACGAGTAAAGGTTATAAAATTGAAAGGCTTTAAATCTATTTTATTATATACACACTAATAAAATGGATACATCAGAAGAACTAAACAACGCCCGGATTATCTCGGATGAAGAGAATGAACTCGACATCTCGGTAATTTCAGCGAACGACAAAGAGGAAGGACCCGTCATTTTATACGATGAAAAAGATGTAGAAGACGCGAAAAATCTCGGTATGACGGTAGAGGAAATGTTCAAGATGTTAGATGAATGCAATAAATACAGTCCAGAGGATGACCACGAGGACTGTGTCGAATGGCCATATCTGGGATTAAACGAATATGTAGACGAAGGGGTGGAAGAATCGATGTATTAGAAGAAATCACGTATATTTATTTTGGATTTCTACATATTTATTGTTAGAGGCGTTATTTATGTAGTTTTTCTATTTTTACCAGCAATCTTATTTTAAAATTGATTCATGATTGAATAAAAAAACATTTCCAAATTAAACGCAAATATGACGTATTATAACATATCTGAATTGGGTGCTATTGTTAGCAATATCTCACATGTTCCGAAAGAAATTGGTAAACACATATTTTCGTTTATAAAAGGTGATTACGAAAAACTGAATTATCAACAATATCAACACTACAATATTAAAAAAAATATAGATGAAGTTATGTATGATTTTGCAAGATATAATATTCGCAATACAATACGTGACGAAGGATACCAATCTGAAGTTGGAGATAAAAATGACCCATGGTCTTGTTATTCTATTCATTTTACACCACGAGAAATGTCGAAGAATTTGACCATAAAATTAACTCGGGAAGAATGTGTAGATATGATAAATCATTATTTACGCGAGTCTAACTGTATAAATCGTTACAAATTCACTCATTTTGCGTGTGATGGTAAAAATAAAAAATGTGAATATACATCAGCAATATATTACAGAGTTCATTTCAACAATAAAACTGATAATATTAGAAGAATAAAAATAACCGAGCAAGTAAAATATGATAAAGAGTTATACTATATAAGGAAAAGATTATTGCGGCGCATGAACTACACGGGGGTGATGAATATCTGGAAATATCTGCTAATAGAAGTAAAAACTAGAAGTATAATTAAGGAGAAATCCAATATGTATAGAACTAGTAGAAGACGCTTTTCCTCCTCGACCTGCTTCGATATGATCGAATCTGAAGATCTCGAACGATTTATAGGTAATCGAAAAAATAACTATCAAAAATGGGATTATATAAGATAAGTCGCATAACCTGATAATTAAATAATATAAAGGAAAAATACGAATAATTAATAATAAACAATTGACTATTAATCATATGTGCGATATAATATCTAAAACAGAAGAAGAATTTATACCGGATTATTATGTTTATACCGATGGTGCATGTTCTAATAATGGTAGAGAAAACGCAAAAGCTGGGATTGGTATTTTTCTTGGACAAGATGACCCGAGAAATGTTTGTGAACCAGTTGAAGGCAAACAATCAAACAATACCGCTGAACTAACCGCAATTATAAAATCTTGGCATATTATTAAAAATGATATCTTAATGGGGAAAAGGGTGACTATTGTATCTGATTCGGTTTACGCTATAAGATGTGCGTCTAGTTACGGAGAGAAATGTTCGAATCAAGGGTGGAAAAAGGATATCCCGAATAAGTATTTGGTAAAAATAGCATTTGAAATTTACCATGACCAACAAAATGTTCAATTTATGCATATAAAGGCACATACGAATAACCAAGATGTTCATTCATTAGGAAATGACGGAGCAGATAAATTAGCGAATAAAGCGATTGGTCTCGAGCATTGTCCATATGATAAACAAGAAAATGTATAATAACACAATTGAACCTTTAAAATTGGACAAAATTTGGTATGTTTATTATTAAATCAACCAATGATATACCACTCTTATTATCAGATATCCCATAACTTAAAAGCAATTTAAGTTTTAAATTATTTCCAACATAT
>Ga0209632_10001187_pt1 | contig 26853 bp, 19 predicted proteins | sample COG_10_FD_184754 | JGI IMG/M metagenome (GOLD analysis project Ga0209632, IMG submission 184754) | Pelagic Microbial community sample from North Sea - COGITO 998_met_10 (SPAdes) (version 2) | ecosystem: Environmental > Aquatic > Marine > Neritic zone/Coastal water | place: Helgoland, sampling... | reverse complement strand
TTACCAAACGCTCCACTCATTACTTCTGTTATAGCAGTTCCAGCTGCCCGTAGTGGTTGCAGTATCTTGCTTATTCCTTGAGTTACTTTATGAACTATAGAAACTTCTTTGAATGTTCCAAATCTTCCAGCAGCATTGCGAGTTTGAACTGGGTTTCCGTCTACACCTAATCCTACCATAGAATAATATTGGCCCTTCAGCATCGACATAAACGAGCTCATTCTGTTTGAAAGCTGTGTAGTAAGAGGTGTTTTTAATTGATTCCCTCCTGGCATTCTTGGTCCAGTATTACCACCTGGAATCCCACCACCTTTCATATCAACATCAAAACCAAATAACTTTAATGCGCTATTTCTTAACATGGCCATTCTATCACCAAACCACGCAGAAAATGTAGTATAACCTGATGGTACTATTTTACCAACAAGCTTATCAGCAAAAGTTAAAGGAATAATCGAACGTAAAGCTTTTCCTATTTTATCAGCATTTGTTATAGCTAATTTTTCCCACCCACGAAGACCAGCAGTTGCTGCAGCTAAAGCAGCTAAACCAGCTGTAATAGCTAATAACGGTTTAGCTATACCTGCAATCCCTGGCATTTGAAAACTAGAAGAACTTGAGCTATTGCTACTTCCGCTCGGCCGCGGAGGATTATTTCGACCACTTTTTGCTTCACGCTCAGCTTCTAATCTTTTTCTTTCTGCATCTTCAGCCTGTGTTTTCATCCAATCAATATATTGAGTAAATTTTAAATTCAAATCATCTAAAGAAGAAGTTTGCCTGCGCTGCAATTGAGTATCTTGAGCGTTATGAGCAGACATGAAGTTTGCTAAATCATTTAGATCTTTAATATTTGTGGCCATGGTTTATTCCTATTGATTTTGCTGACGTTCTTTATGTCTACGTTCTTCTTCCTTCATATGGTCAAGTAACATCATTAAATATATTTCTCTCTCCCATGGCATCATATTTTCAAGTTCGCTTAATGAATAATTATGATCTTGCATCATTCTAAAATTACTTTGGTAATAATTTAGAAGGTTTTCATGAGAGAGGCATATTAAAAAAAATCAGCCATTCCTTCTAATTTATGTGTGTTATGATAATTACAATCAGTGCAATCAAAATTAATATCCTTTGAAACAGTCGGCATCTGATCTGTATAATTTTTAATCTTTTCGAATTGTTCACTATTTAAAGATTCAATAAAATTAACAATTGATTCTGTTGGCTCGTCTTTAACAATTATTTTATCATCAGCAGTATTAACGTATTTAATGCAATATCCCAACATTTTAATGGACACATCAGATTGAGATATATTATTCATTTCAGGATTTTGTAAATTTGTAAAACTTGGCCATTGCATTTCGAGAGAAATATCATCAGTCAATTCAATTATATTATCAGTAATAGATATTTCTGGCTTAATATCATCTAATCCAATTGTTAATTGATTAGGTTTTTCACATTTAGAACATTTTATACTAACTTTTGCGGTTTCTCCTACAGATTTAGATCTAATAATAATAAACATGTATTCAATATCAAATACCGCTAATTGATTCCATTTTATTTCTTCTGGATTTTGTATGCACGCTTTAATAGTGTCAACAATAGATGAAAACATTTGCTGAGTATCTTGAGATTCAAGAGCTATCATTAAAACCTTTTCTTCTCTAACTAAGTATGGCCTAAATCTTATACTTTGATTAGTTGAAGGAATAGTCATTTCATATTTTGGTGAATCATTCAATATCGGAAGTGCCATTATTTTACCTCATTTTTTAAAATTATATTATTCATTTAGCTTTTTGACCTTTAAGTCTTCTAAATCTCGCCTGCCCATCAGGAGTGTCTGGATTAATCCACGCAGTTTTACTATCTGGATTAATCCAAGTGGTATTATTCGTAGAAGAAGCTGTAGTTGCGGGGTTTGAATTAACTATCTTTGGAAAACTTTGATTTTCAGGAGTCAATTTACTTGTCCAATTAGTATATGTCATAGTAATAGTAATATCAACAATTCCGTTATTATCATTTGCTAAATCTACTTGAGATAATGCAATAGGGAAGGCATCTATCAATTTCACACTATAAATTACTCTACCTCTAGGATCTAGCTGATGCATAACTACGTCGTGTGCATAACCTTTAGCCGGATTACTAGATTTTTTAAATTCTATTTCATTTGTATTTAAATCGATTTGTCGATCCAACCATGTTTCAAAATAGTTTCTTATTCTATAATCATTTGTTTCGTAAAATGAAAAGTTAACATCTTGAACTCCGTATCCATAAGTAACTTTTTCAGATTTCATGCCAATTCTACGATCATTGGTTAACATGCTTCTCATAGGCAATGTACATGATTTACACATTAAATTTAAATCGCCGGTCGAATGCATTCTTGCATGATCTCCGGCTTGATTAACTAAATCTTCTCCAGAAACATCAGCAGCTGCTTGTTGAATGAACTCTGCAGCTCCACCAAATGGCGGTAACTCAATAGCAAACTTATTAGGTCTTGCAAAACCTTGCTTCATAACACTTTTAAATCTTTCAATACTTAAATCGATTTGTGTCATAGCATTGTCCTTGAATTTCTGTATACTTCACGCCCAGATGCTTTTTGCCAAGATGCTGTTGGAAGAAATGTAGCTATCTCCCACTCAGGTGCATGCACAGTTGCAAGTCTACTCTTTAAATGTTTCTTTAAATAATGTTTAATAGTAGGTTTATAGTACTTCATATTGCTTGCCGCTTTTACAGTAGCATAAGTGACGTTGAAATCATCGTCTGATGCCACCGTCATTAATGCATCAAGAAATTTAGCTCGTAAAGTAGGTGGCAAATAATGAAGATTCATTCCTAAAAAGCCTCCCTTTGCTTTACCAATAATAATTACAAGTGGAAAGCTATCATAAAATGGCAATGTTTCTTTATGCTTTGGATCATAGAAGAACATGCACATCTTACCAATATCAGTATTATTAGTAAGAGTCAATTCATCTTCTTGCATTAATGCACCTTGTTTAATTCTACGAAACTCTTTTCCGCGCATAGAAGTAATTTTCCTGCGAAACCATTCACGCGATTCTTTAGAACGAGGTGTAATTCCTGCTCTAAAGGCTTCTAATTCTAGTTTTTTAAAAATCTCTGTCATAAATCTATTTATACTTTTTTCTTAGGTTTTTTCATTGGAGCCAGCGGTTTCATTTTCTTTGGAGGTTTTGGCATTATTCCCATTTGTTGTAGTGTATGCTCTGTCCATATCTGAAATTCCCATTTATGATCTGCTGCATATGATTTAGCGGCTTTCCATTTATTCATATTCTTTACATATGTTAGACCTTCGGTTATGTACCGTTTAGTTTTTTTACCTGGATTTTTAGGAGGGCGGGTCTGAACATCTGGTTTTATTTCAATTAATAATGTTTTTCTGTTCTTAAAAGTAACCTTAAGATCTACAAAGTATCTATGATATTTTTTATCTACTTCATAAAGATAAGGAACTACAACTTCTTCACTAGACCATGAGACTACATCAGTTTGTTCATCGCACCATCGAAAACAATGTCTTTCCCACATCGAGCGATATACGATTTTAGTATAATCTCCACGATATTTACTAGGATTTTTTGGATTAAATTTACCTGAGTATGTTTTCATGTTTTCCTATATAAATATAACTAATAGAATTCAACACTATTTATAGGATAAATCAATGGTTAACCCACTACAACGAGATGATACCACTAAAATAAATTTTAAGGCAGCCGCTGCAAGCCAGTTGAAATTTCCTATAGAAAACATAAATGACTTTAAAGCTTACATAAGATTTCAGCCTATTATTACTACTCCACCAGAATTTGGTGAACAAGGCCGTGTTGGAGAATTAATTAAAAAAATAATTGATGTTTCGAGTAAGCCTGGAGCCTTTACTGGCGCCGGGCAAGGTGACGCAAATATTGTAAATCAAGTGGCTGGATTTGAGAATCAAGGCAATGCTACTATGCAACCTTCAAAGAGAAGACCAACTGGTCGAAGGTGTGTATTATATATGCCTTCTACTTTTAATATGCAAGATGGTGTTAGTTATTCTACAGCAGCATTAGGGATGGTTGGTAGCGTTATGAGGGAAGGCTTAGAAGGTGGTAGCGGATTGATTGAAGCTGGTGGTGGGGCAATAAAAGACGCTATTTCTAGTGTATTTTCAGGCTTTTCTGGAAGTTTAGGAAATGACGCTGCTCGATTAGCAGCAGCAAGATTATCACAAGGAGCGTCTCAAAACAGTGCTATAGATGGAGCAGTTAGAAGTTCTTTAAAAACATCAGTACATCCTAACATCGCTTTATTATTTGATAAGCCAGAATTACGATCATTTAGATTTCAATTTAAAATGCAGCCAACTACTGAAGAAGAAGCAAAAGAAATAAAAGCTATTGTGCAATTTTTTAGAGAAGAATTATATCCAGAATCATTTGGAATAAGCGCTACTGGAGCTGTAGATGAAATGGGATTTGGAGGAAGTCAAGTAAATTATGAACTGAAAGCTGGCTATAAATTTCCAAATGAGTTTCAAATTTCTTTACATTACGATTTAGATCAGCAATCGGCTAGTACAGTTGATAATTATAAGGGTAGTCACTTTTTTAAATTTAAGCCAACGTATTTAAGATCTGTTAATGCGACATATAATTCAAGTAATACCAACAGTTTTTATAAAGGTGGTTATTTCCAAGAAACAACATTAGATTTAAATTTCCAAGAAAATGAGCTAATGGACAAACAAGCAGTTAGGGATGGATATTAATGTCTTATTTTCAGTCATTTCCAGTTATAAATTATCAATTTGGAGAAGCAGACAATGCTTTAACAATATTCCAAAACATCTCAGCATATGCAGATATTATTGATAAATTTAAAAACCAGAATCAGAGTTATTTATTATATAATATTTTAGACGGTGATCGTCCAGATGCTTTGTCGCATCATATATATGGTAATCAAAATTATTATTGGACATTCTATTTAATGAATGACGGTTTAAGAAGACAAGGTTGGCCATTATCATATAATGAATTAGTAGCAAAAGCAACTGAAGCATATCCGAATACTACATTAGTTTTTCGCACAGACGGAGCAGGCAATAGTCACGTAGGTCATCCTGATGAAAGTCAAAATTTAGTCAAAATATTTAAAATTGGAAGTAAATTACAAGGAGCAATTAGCGGTGCTACTGGAACTGTTATTCGTAAAGATTTAGATCTCGGTCATGTAATCATTAGTGGTGCTACTGGAACTTTTATACCTGGAGAAATTATATATTTTAATAGAGTGTCTGTAAATCCATTATCATTTTTTGATCCAGCTTATGCTGCGTTATACGCTGATGTAACAGTTTTCGAATCTTCAAAATTAAAATCAGCATCTCTTGAAATTAATAGTGCACACCACTACGAAGATGCCGCTGGAAAGTGGGTAGATATTGATTTAAGTCTTGAAACACAAGCAGCCTTTGTAGTTGAAAAAACTCATTTAGATGCATTAGATGAAGAAAATAATAAACTAAAATCACTTAAAGTATTAAAACCCAGTGTTATAGCAGAAATTAGTAGAAATTTTTCTGAAATAATGGGTGGATAGTATTTCATGGAAGATATAAACAAAGTTATTAATCCAGTCACTTATGACATTAGAAGCGTATTACTTACTGCTGACAGATGGTCTTTGTGGGATGAAGACGATGAAGGCTTTGAAATTAGAAAATTTGTTCAACAAATTACATTTTATGAAAGTTTAAATAAAGCGTATTTAACTGCTGCTATGGTTTTTTTAGACAATCAAAGTTTATCGAGTAGATTAAATTTTACGGGCACTGAGCGTGTAGAAATTAAAATAATGACAGATGAAGAACAATCAGATGAAAAATTATCTATTACTAAAAGATTTATTATAACCGAAATTTTATCATCAGAAAAAGTTGGTGATAACAATGAAATGATTTCTGTCCATTTAATAGAAGAAAGAGCGTATCAATCTTATGTTTCTACTATTAATCGTTCTTTTAAAAAAATCTTAAGTCAGCCAGGTGATAAAGGTTTTGCTGGAAATCCGGTTGATATAATTCAAAATTTACTTAGAACGTTAGATAGATCACATGGCCGAAGCGGGTATTTTTTAGATAATACTTTGATGTATAACGAATCACCGGATCAGCTTCCTTTATTTGATGGTGAAATGAATATCATAATTCCAAATCTCCCAGCTATTGATGCTGTCACATGGATTACAAATAGATGTATTACTTCTAGTGGCTTACCATTTTATTCATTCGCATCAATGGGCGATGATCGTATTAGATTTTTTAGTCTAGAAGCTATGCTCAAAATGGATCCAATCAATTCAGGACAAATGGCATATACGTACGCATTTCAGCTATTGTCGTCTGCTCAAACAGTTCCAAATGGAATGAAATCGTATTTAATATCAGATTTTGATAATACTGGAACAGATAATCAATTGGCATATAGTCGTACCGGAGCCGGAACTTCATCGCATAACTTTATTGATACTTATAGTGGTGAAATCAAAGTTGTAAACTTTGATCCAGAGAGAATGTTTGAACATTTACATGATCAAAATATTTTAGGTAAAAATGACTTAGCAGTGTATGATTCAAAATTAAAATTTGGTAATAAAACATTATCTGAGTTGAATAGCGCAGTTGTAACTAATATAAGTACATCGAAAACTTTTAGTAATACAAAAAGAGGAGTAGATGATAAAAAAAGAAGTTATAACGAAGTAGGAAATACTGATTATCATGCACTAAAAATAGAAGCCGGAAGTGCTAGAGCTTATTTGCAAAAAACCGGATTGAAGATTAAAGTTCCGGGTAGAAATTTTTTAGCTAAAAATTCTAATATGACTGTTGGTAATAAAATAAATGTTGAGTTTAGAAAGAATATAGTTCAAGAAAAAGAAAATCCATCACATAGTCCTTCAGATTTAATTGATCTTAAAAGATCTGGCCAATATATAATTCATAATGCAGAACATACATTTAACGATGATGACGGATATACTGTAATATTAGTGCTAGTAAGATTAGCACTACAAAAACGATAAAGATAGGGTTTTAAATATGCAGCGATATTGGGGAGATGATCCAAGATTTTTCTTAGGAAGAGTTGTCAATAATAGTGATTTATCTCAGATGGGGAGATACCAAGTACGAATATTTGGCATTCACGACAATGAAAGTGAAATTCCAAATGAGGATCTCCCTTGGGCTCAAGTAGTGTTACCAACTACTGAACAGGGTATCGGTGGTGTTGGAGCAAACCCACAAATATCTCCAAATGCTATGGTCTATGGAATGTTTTTAGATGGTCAAACTTCTCAGATTCCTTTAATTATTGGAACAATTAATACTATACAAGCTCCTTCAATTGTTCAATCATCAGATCCTTCTATGATAGCTACTGGATCCATAAATAGATATGGCGGTGTTGCTGGATCTTTTGTAAAAGAAACCGAATCTGCTGCTAATAATTATCAGACTGTAGGATCTCAGGAAGTAACGCCTGATGGAGATACTGTTATAAGTGATGCTCGTAATATGGCTGGAACTGATACAGAAGAAAAAATATATAACGCGCTATTATCTGGAGGATTAAGCGCTTCGGCTGTTTGTGGTTTAATGGGCAATTTTGCTTATGAATCTGGACCTAATGCTAGTTCAAATGCTAGGTGGCCTCCCAGCGGTTCTGGTGATAATTTTATAAGCGGTGGCCCTTGGAATTTAGCAATTAATGCAAATGATAGAGGAATGCCAGCATTTGGTTTAGCTCAATGGAGAAATGACAGATGGCAATCTGAAAATCATCCTGGAAAGGGTATAGTCCCATGGGCTGAATCTAATGGATTGAGTTGGAGATCTTTATCTGCTCAATGTAGATGGGTATTATATGAATTAGAAGTTGGAGAAAGTAGTGTTGGAGCTAAATTAAGAGAAGTTACTAATCCAGCCGATGCTGCATATATAGTTTGCAGATATTATGAAAGACCGCAAAACGGGAAAACGAATTGGAGAGGAAATGCTCCATCACCGATGATGAGATCAACTAATACTTCATATTGTACAGCTTTAGGTGGTACAAAACCTTATACAAAATCTAATAGTTTAGAATCAAGAATAAAAGCTGCAAATGGGTATTGGAATAGATATGTTGTTGGTACTTCAATCAGCGGAGGAGCTGGATAAATGAATCTCACTGATTTAAATAATAAATTAAGTTCTATAAACAAAGTTGTAGATCTTGATAATATAAAAAACACTATCAAGTCAGCCGCTGATTTTTCTGCTGCTATTAATATAAGTGACTTTTCTTCTATACTTCCTGGTGAATCTATTAATGGAATAAAATCATTATCAGATACAATTGAAGTAAAAAACACTATTTCAAATTTTCCATTACCACAAATTGTCACGCTAACCGCTGAGATGCCCGGACTTAGAGATAAAATGGTAAAAGAACTAACCGATGCTGAGAAAGAGATTTTAGGGCAGATGGGCGGGCCAGTTTTTACTAATCCGGTTACTGGTGCAACTGTTACGCCAAAAACATTAAATGCAGAATTAATAAATGGAGTGAAAAAAGCAAATATTTTATCTTCTGCACCTGCGTCTATTCAATCTAATATTAATAATATTACTGGAGGATTACCAGATTTTAATAATATTATGAAAGATATAATTCCATTAGATTTAAAAGGTGTTGCAAAAGAAGCGCTATCTAAAGTTGCTAATGTAGAATCTCTGGCAAAACAATTTGATGTAAATTTAACTAAAGATTTAATTAATAAAGTTGATTTACCATTACAATTAGAACAAATAGCAAGCGGTGGTGTTGGTGGATTGGCCAGTGCTTTTAATGGCGATATAAAAAATATAATAAAAAAAGCAGATACTGCTTTAGGTGCTGCAATTAAAATTGATAATATTTCAGGATTAGGTTTATTACAGGATACTAAATTATCTGTCTTAAATCATATAGAAGAAACTGTTAATAATGTTGCTGGTAAAATATTAAATCCGTTAGAAAAAATTAATGTTATAACAAATATAAAACTACAAAATTACAATGGAGCTATCAATCAGATTCAACGCATTGCGTCTAAAAAAAGTAAATTAACAAACATTGCAGACGCAACTCAAGATGTTCTTGGAATATCACAATCAGCTCTTCAAGATATTATTCAATTGCAGACGACTGATATATCTTCTAATCTTGTAAGAGACGATGTTGCATCTTCAAATCAAACCAGCACATCGTATATTTCTCAAATAGGAAAACACGCCGCGGCATGGGGTGGAAAGAGTACTACTATATCAACAAGTCGTGCTGCTAATCAAGCTGACGGAGATTATGCTTTTTCAAGAGTTATTACACTTGAAGAATTAGTAGCAGAATTTAATAGTGTAAAAAGAGAAATAACAGAAATTGTTGTACACTGGACTGAGCATTTTTTAGATCAGCCTCATGCAGGCGCCAGAGAAGTACATGAAATTGCTAATAATTTAAATCTTGATGGGTGTAATTATCACTATATTATTAAAAAAAATGGGAATTTAGAAAGAGGTCGACCAGTAGAAATTGAAGGTCAACACACAGATGGACATGATAAATTTTCAATAGCAATTGCGTTTATTGGAGGGATGAATTGTTATTCAACTCAAGATCCTACTACTTTTGAATATGGTCCAGAAAGTTTAACACCTATACAATACGAAACTTTTAATTATATATTAACTGCTTTTTATAAAATTTGGCCAGGTGGACAAGCATTTGGGCACAGTGAAATTGATCCAGATGTTTTTCAAGACCCGGGATTTTCTGTAGAAGATTATGTTAAAAATAAATTTAGTAAAATAAATTGTATTATTCCAAGTGATGGATCAAAATCTCCAGACGATTTAGTATCAGCTCCTCCAGTTATTCAAGGAGATGATGGTTATAACGATATTGAAATAGATGAATATCAAAAAGCAGCATTTCCTCCTCCTAATGTAAATAAAAAAGATCAGCCACCAGCTCCTCCTATAGCTAAAGCTCTTGACGCTGCAAACGGTTATGATCATATACCATTGTATGGAAATCCCATCGATGCTTTTTCTTCTATGAAAAACGATGCAGCTGATCAAATTTTAAGTGAAATAGAACAGCGAAAAAATGAAGAAGTTGATGACGCTATTGACAACAGCGGTAAAATAAAATCTAATACCTCTTTAACTTCTATAGTTTTATCTGCAGAAGAACAAGCAGAACTTGATACATATCTGTCAACTGGTGCAATTTTATCTGACAATCAAAAAGCGGTATTAGAAAATGCTAGTTCATTTACATTTGATGATCTAACTCAAGATGACACAATAGAACAAATACGGAGATCATCTCCTCTTGCTACAGTAAGAAAAATAGCTAATACAGACGTCTTTTCTTTAGATGATGAACCAACAATTTCTCCAGTTGATGATTTATTAGATCATATTACAGAAAATAATCCAGTACCAGCAGGTGGAGGTTTTATTAAAGCAAAATATTTTCAAGATGCAAGTACAGGAGAAGTATTTCATTCATCAGTAAATAAGCAAGCTGCAATAAATTTTAAAAATCTTGATGGATTAGATATGAAAAGTGCTATGCTAAAAGCAACACATTTACTCAGATTTAATGTAAATACTGAAAAATGGGAAAAATACACAAAATGATTATTATATCAAAATGGGAGAATAACCAATGAGTGTTATACCTGGGGAAATTCGTCAAAGATATGAGGAAAATAGGCAAGCGGCTGAATCTGGACAAAAAAATCCTGGATTTAACGCTCCGGGCGGAGATATACCTAGACAAGATTATTGGTATCAGCCTGGTACAAGCAAAGCAGCACGCGGATCTGAAGAAATTAATTTAAACTATGAAGGTCTATCAATTGATAATCAAAGTTTAGATTTAACACATAAAACCGCTACAAAGTATCCTCAAGGATACATTAGAGTAAGTGGAACAGGCGATCCGGATACTAGTCATGCTGTAGTATATGATGACACTAGCGGCGGAGAAAGAATTTGTTACCGACATGCTTGCGGATCTGGCATTGACATGAAACCAGACGGCTCAATTGTTATTGTATCAAGAAATAATAAAGTAGATTTAACAACAGGCAATCATCATGTGATCGTTGAAGCAAATGGCACAATGATATATCGTGGCGATGTTAACATGAAAGTTGAAGGTGATTATAATCTTGAAGTTGGTGGGAACTATAACATAAAAGTTGGTGGCAATTGGAATTTAAATGTAGTAGGATCGTATTCAAAAAGAATAATTGGATCTTTTATTGAATCTGTTGGTAAAAATAAATTTGTAACAGTTCTTGGAGATTTAACACAAACGTTATTAGGCAAAGTGTCTGAATCAATTAAGGGAAATCATAGTTTAATTGTAAAAGGTGAAGGTGATTATAACTATGGTCAAGATGTGGTTGTAACATCTGAAGTAGAAGTAAGCATGTCAGCTCCTAGCATAAATGCTGTTGCTCAAGATATGACACTTACCGGTAATACCGGAACTATTGGTGGTGAGAATATTGTAATGTATAATTATAATATGTTTACTGGCCATTCAATAAATGCAATTGACACTGTTACTACAAAAAGTGTGTATGCAATTGATACTTTAAATTCGCAAACAATAACTGGAACAAGAATTAATTCGACATCTATGCATGCTTCAACATTTCATGGAGATCTTAATGGTACGGCGCAAAATGCAGTTGTAGGTGGTACTGATACACATCCTGGATCATCACATGGATTTAGTGTTTCAAGTATTATACAAGCTGCTATAGATGTGACTGCAGCAAATACTACAAAGGGACCAAAGAAATGGCCAACAGACGCTGCGAGCGATTATGGGCCTACTGGAAGAGATGATCAAAAGCCAGTTCCGACTGAGGTTACTACTAAGCTATGGTTAGAAAATGGTGTTGCAATGATTCAACCAGTTGCAGTTGATGATGACGATGGAATTAGAAACGATCAAGATTTGACAAATGCTACTGGTGGCGTAACTCATCGTCCTTTAAAACCAAACGAAGTAATAGCAAAACTAAGAACTAAATCTAATAGAGATAATACTGCATTTACTCAAAAAATGATTGAACAAAAATGTTTAGATCCTTCATACACTGAAAAGGTGCCAAAACACGTTGGTAGAATAATAGGAAATGTTTCTCAGGCAAGACTGGGCCAAACTATTATTGGTCAAAGAGATCTAGCTCTTACCAATACAAGATATGAGCCAGCAGATACTCGTCAAAAAACAGCAGTAAAAATAGTTTTGCCCGAAGCTCAATATGATCCAAATAATTTTTCAAAAATTACAATGGGAACACTTATTGCAAAAGGTTATCCTATTTCTAAGTTCATGTCTGAAGGAGAAAATTTAAATGACTTAAGTCTAATTGAAAAGAAAACTATAGCAAGAAATTTAACAGCTATGGTTAAAATTTTAGAAATTGCAAAAATTCCTACATTTATGAAAGGATATAATACTGTTATAATATTTGGAGTTGCAAAAATATGTGCTAACAGTCATCCTCCTGTAAATAGTTTTGATGATTTTGCATCAGTTGGTAGAGCTATAGGATTTCAAGTAGTAAATTCTAATACTGGCGAAGTTTCACTTGATGCAACATACGATTTAATCTGTTACTTAAAAGATAACTGTGAATATAGAAAATTAGTATTGTCTTATGATACTTTTAAACCTAATCCTAAAGGCGGCGACGCTCGTTTAAATGCAACAATAATGGTATCTATTCCGCCTATTCCTGAAGATTATAGAGCAGCATTTAAAATGATGATTGCAACTTCACATAATTATAATGTTCAATCTAATAATGACTTTATCGAATCGCTAGAAGAAGAAAAAATTGATTTACCTCCTTCAGAAGCTAACCAGCCAAAAATTACTCCTGAAGGTTTAGTTGAAGTTATAACTAAAAGCGGTTATATCGCGTTAGTTGCTCAACCAGTATATAATAACTTTCAAGGATTTATTAATGAATTAGAATCAACTGGATATACTATTGAAGATATTAGAGGTTATGCGAGATCTAAACAAAGCTATGGATATGGTTATAAAGGTATTGATATTTGGTCTGCAGCAGCGTCCGGACTTGGAATAACTATTGATCCAAGTAAAAATGCAAGAGGATCTGCTGTTGCTGTTAGAAAAAACAATATACTTCCTAATTCTATTTCATCTATAGCAAAGAAATACGGATTAGGTTGGGGAGCAGGAGATCATGTAGGTAAATATACTGGATATAAAGATTCTAGCATATTTAGCGCATTGTCTATTGAAGGTGGAAGTATAAAAGCCCCGCGGAGCGATAATATTTATAAAACAGACGTATCAAAAAATAAAATAGACGATGCGATTGCACAAATAGAAGAAGATCTTCGTCAAGATAGTATACCTGAAAAGGTTTTATCTAATACTAATGGAAGAGAGTTTGTTTGGTCAGAAGATGCGATTAGGCATTATAAATTAACACAGTTTTATAAATTACCTGAATGGCCTCATCTTGAAATACTTACTGCGGTCGAAGGTGGACAGTTTAAAGTTGGAACTATATTTGATGTATATGAAGCTCTTGGTCCAGGTGAATTTGTAAAAAATCAATATCAAGTTTGGAGAATTGCATTTAAAACTTTCGATAATTCACTTGATCTTCAAACTTATCATTTAGTAGAAATATCTAATCCTGAAGATGTTAAAAGAAGAAATGATCTAACTGCTAGAGCCGGAATGGGAATGGTATGGTTAAAAGGTTAATAAAAAGATATAAATAGTCTAAACAAATAAGAAGATAAATGACATGGTAACACGAGCTTTTTCGACAGAAGATGGAAATCTACAATCTCGAAGTATTATTACTTCGGGCTCACGTCTCAGTAAAGATATTAATCTACTATTTTCGAAAAAAAGTAATGGAGATGTTTATAAAAAGGAAGATGCTGCAGCAGTTAAACAAGCAGTTAGAAATTTATTATTAACTAATCATCATGAAAAACCGTTCAATCAATTCTTTGGTGCCAATTTAAGAGGTTTATTATTTGAATTAGCTGATGATTTTTTAGAATTCGAAATTAATGAAGCAATAATAACAGCAGTAACAAATTATGAACCTCGAGCTAATATATTAGGAGTTCAAACAAGCGTCACCGGTGATAAAAATTCTATCGCGTGTAGAATTGAATTCCAAATAATTTCAACTGGCGTAATAGAAGTAATCGAAACATCAATAGCAAGGTTAAGATAAATGGCCACAAATATTACATCGACACAGTTAGACTTTAATAATATAAAAACGTCGCTGAAAACTTATTTTAAAAGTAAATCTGAATTTACAGATTACGATTTTGAAGCCTCAGGTCTTAATAATATATTAGATGTATTAGCATATAATACGCACTATAATGGTCTTATAGCTAATTTTGCTCTAAATGAATCTTTTCTTGATACATCACAGTTAAGATCGTCTGTGATATCACACGCTGAATTGCTTGGATTTGATATTGCATCAAAAAATTCTTCAAGAGTAGCTTTAAAAGTAAGTGTCAATTTATCAAATGTTGGAGGCAGACCTACTGCAATTGTGCTTCCTATTGGTTACAGTTTTACTACTTCAATTGATGGTAATAGCTTTACGTTTCAAACTCAGCAAGTATATACTGGTGTTGATGATGGAACTGGGCTATATGTATTTTCAAATTCAACTGGTAAAAAAGAAATAATGGCGTATGAAGGTATTTCAACAACTAAAACATTTATTGTTGGAGAAACTACAGATAGACAAATATACGTAATTCCAGATAAAAATATAGATACTAAAACTTTATTAGTAAATGTTTATAATTCGACTACATCATTAGATAATGAACAATACACGCCTCTTAATCAAGCTATTACTGTAAATTCTTTAAGTTCATATTATACTATAAGAGAAACACCAAATGGGTTTTATGAATTGAACTTTGGGGATGGCGTAACATTTGGAAAATCGCCGAGTGCTGGAAATAAGATTGTTCTCACGTATTTATCTACATCTGGATTAGCGGCAAATGGCGGAGCAGCATTTAATGCTAACTCTCCAGTTTCTGTGAATGGCGTTTCTTATAGTCCAACTATTGTTCCTCTTACAAAATCTATTGGCGGAACAGATTTGCAATCTATTGATACTATCAAACAACTAGCTCCAGCCGCTTTTGCAACTCAACAAAGATTAGTCACTGCGCTTGATTACGAATCTATGATTAAATCTAATTTCCCACAGGTTACTGCAGTGTCAGCATGGGGAAGCCAAGATAATATTCCAGTTGATTATGGAAAGGTTTACATAAGTCTTGAATTTGCAGATGATGTAACAGCAGCAGAACAAGAATCTATTAAAGGTACTATAACAAGCACGTATATTGATAATTTAAGCGTCATGTCTATAGGAACAAAGTTTGTTGAGCCAATTGATATTAAATTTGCAATAGAGGCAGAAATACAATGGGATCCTAATCTTACTGGATTAAAAGGTGGTAATGTAGAAAATAGAGTAAAAGATCTTATTCAAACTCATTTTAATACTGAACTAAGAGGATTTGGTAAAACATTTAGAAGATCAACTTTATTAACTGCAATTGATGCGTTTGATCAATCTATTTTATCTTCTAAAATGAATGTGAAAATTGTAATTGCAATAAAGCCAACTTTGTTTAATACACTATCATACAAAGTAAATTTTCCAGTTAGAATAGAATCGCCTGATGATACATTTTTTAGTATTGAATCAAGCACATTTACTTATGGAGAAACAAATACTATAGCAAGAATAAGAAATAAATTAGATGATACTCTACTTCAGGTCGTAGACGCTAATAATATTGTTATAGTTGATAATATAGGAAATTATGAACCACAGAATGGAATAGTAAACTTAAATGCTTTTTCTCCAAGATCTATATTAGACGGAACTAACGAGATTAGATTTACTGCAACTCCTTCTGATCAAAGTGTAGTAAAACCCTTAAGAAATTATATATTACGAGTTGATGTTGGTTCTCTTCAAGTCGGTGTTAAAATTGATTATCAAAATACGAATGTAGTATTGGGCTAATAATATGTCAATGAAAACTTTAAAAGACTTTAATAGATTACCATTAAATTTGCATCGGGCTTCTATTAAAGAAGTTTTGCCCGAATACTTTACAGATGAATATCCTACACTCATAAAATTTTTAGAAACGTATTATGAATATTTAAATAATGATAACGAATTTGGAGAATTAATTCAAGACTTATATACTATAAGAGATATTGAAGATAATTCTATTGCTCATCTTGAAAATTTGCTTAAAGAAGTTGGTTTAGGTGTTGGAGCACGATACTTTACTACTCCTCGAGAAGTAATTCGTAATTTTGCAAAGTTCTATAGAGTTAAAGGTTCTAAATATTCAGCTGAAGGATTTTTTAGATCCTTTTTCTTAACAAATTCTCAAGTGCATTATCCAAAAAATGATTTATTTTATCTTAATGACAGTGGTTCAGAAATCGGTGTTGACGCTCAAAAGGTAATCCAAGATGGTAAAATATATCAATTGTTATCTCATTTAGTTAAAACAGATATCGGTATGCCAGAATGGCAAGAACTTTATAAAAAGTTTGTGCATCCAGCAGGATTTCATCTAGCGTGTGATGTTGTAATCGAATCTCCTGGTATATTATTTGACGCGCCAGCTATTCCAGTTTCCTTTGAAGATCCTGAATACATTATACATAGCACTGGATCTATATCTGATAATTTCTTATACGACTCAATTGGAAGAAGACCGGTTGAGGATACGCTTCAATTAGTAGATATTACATCATTAGTGAATATGAATTACAATGGAGCTAGTTATAACGTAAGATTACACGTAAGACCTTTAAAAGAAGATGTTTATTTAAATTCTACTATTACTGCTTTGAATACTGCAAGAACTAGCATATATGATTGGGCATCTCAAACAAGACAAATTTGGAATACTAGTACAGATAGCGCGACTCTAATTCGTATTGATGATGCACCTATACATATCGGTGCAGATTCTTACGAATATTACGGAACATATCCATCGTTCTATGCAGGAACCGGCGACAACCCAGATTATCTGAAAAAACCATATCCATCTATTATTACTACATCTCTTGCATACGCTGAACTTGGTGCTTCGCATTTTGAAGCTGATTCCGATATGACACAATTATATCCGCTTTATGACTCAGATGTAGTAGTATAGCATGAATAAACTATATAAATATAACTAACACAAATTAATATTTTTAGCATTACAATTTTGAGTAAGTATTAAGATAGGAAAGAAATATGACAGCTGTAATTACAGATGATTTAAAACTAAATATTCTAAGGAACCTGTTAGCTGATTATAATGCAGTCGGCACAAACTATTACATTGGTCTTGCTAGATCAGAGTACTGGGATAGTAATGATGTTGCTACTACGCCTATCAATTCACAGTATGATCAGGTAGATTTTAAAAATAGAATGCAGAGTATAAAAAAAGTAGAAGCTGCTTCTTTAGTTGTACCTCGATCTGATTGGGTAAAGGGCACGGTTTATCCACAATGGGATGATCAAAGAGCAGGAAATTTAAGTCTTAATAAAAGATATTATGTTTTAACAGATAATCATGGGGTATTTGTTTGCTTAAGAACTGGTAAAAATAAACAAGGGGTTGCACAGCCTTCTCTTGTAAAACCAGCTTTTTCAAATAATGATCCCTTTCCACTTTCTGACGGATATGTATGGAAATTTCTATATACTATTAGCGCTATTAAAGCTAATTATTTTTTATCTTCGCAATATATGCCTGTTCATCGTCAAGACCTCGCGCCAGATTCTAATTCAACTGGTATTCAAATTAAACAGTGGGAAATCCAAAATGCTGCAGATCCTGGAAGAATAACTTCATTTATTATGACTGATGGCGGTTCTGGATACGGCACTGCTGGTCAATTTCCATCAATAACTATTAGAGGCGATGGTGAACTATTGTTTGGTGATTCTGCAAATTTAGTACTTACTCCTGTTATAGATTCTGATACTGGAACTATCACTGCAATAAAAACTGACGCAACTTATAATAATACTTTAAATTATTTAGATAGTTATTCTTTTGCTGAAGTTATAATAGCAGGTGGCGGTGGTTCAGGCGCTAAAGCTCGAGCTGTAATTGGACCAAGCCCTGGATTTGGTTATGATGCGCCAGCAAATTTAAAAGCAACCGCTGTTATGTTTAGAAGTAAAATTCTAGAAACTGATACCGATTTCTTTATAAACCAAGATTTTAGACAAATAGGGCTTATAAAAAATCCTACAGCAGGTGATTCTACAGGTATATTTAGTGCAATTACTGGAATTGCAGCTAATTATATGAAAATAGCAACTACAACAACTGCTTTCTCTGCAGATAAAACTATTGAAGGCGTTAGTAGTGGAGCTAAAGGATACATTGATAATGTAGATTCCGATGCTGCAGTAGGCGTTAGAGTTTTCTATCATCAATCTGCTGAAACTGGATTTCAACAATTTCAAGCGGGCGAAACCATTCAAGAAATTGATGGTAGCGGAGAAGGAACGATTGGTGATAACGCAAAAGTCGCAGGAGAAGTAAATAAAGCTTCTGGTGATATATTATATCTAGATAATAGATCTGCTGTACAAAGAATAGAAAATCAATCTGAAGACATTAAAGTCATCATCCAACTATAAGAGTAGAGTAATAATATGACAATACCTTTTTCAAAGAATTTAATGAACGCTACTTATAAAGATGATTTTTCTGATAGCGCTGGCTTTAAAAGAATTCTTTTTAATCCTCGAAGAGCTCTACAAGCAAGAGAATTGACACAATCTCAAACTATTATTCAAAAAGATTTAGAACGCTTTGGGCGGAATATCTTTAATGAAGGTTCAATGGTCAATCCTGGAGGAGTTACTATACAAAGAAATGTAGAATTTATTAAGTTAGATCCTACAGATGCTAATACTCCTGCAATTTTTGATAGTGTTACCTATTTTAAAGACGTAACTTTTACAGGAAACACTTCTGGAGTTTCAGCGAGAATTATTGAAGCAGTCAGCGGCATAGACGGAGATTTAACTAATAATCCACCTACTTTTTATATAATTTATACTGGATCTGGCACTATTGCTCCTAGTACAGAAAGTATAAGGTTTACTCCAGGCGAAACTATTAGTCAACTTGGTGGATCAATATCTTACAAAACTCAAACAACTAATACCAACTCAAATCCTGCAATAGGCCAAGGTGTTAGAGTATCTATCGCTGCTGGAGATTATTTTACTCAAGGACATTTCGTGCATGCAGCAGCACAGTCAATTATTGCATCTAAATATACAAGAAATTATACAGGAGTTGTAGGATTTAAAGTTCAACAAGATATTGTAACTGCGAGCGACGATATAACTCTTTTTGACAATCAAGGCGAGTTTCCTAATCTTGCGGCTCCAGGATCTGATAGATTTAGAATATTATTAAAAATTATGGATAAAGCAAATATAACGTCACTTGATACGTTTATATATGTTGCCAATATTATAAATTCAGATATAATACAACAAGCAACTGGATTTAATCAATATAATAAAATTAATGATATGGTTGCTCAAAGAACTGCAGAAGAATCTGGAGACTATTTAGTTAATCCGTATTATATGTCATATGATTCTAATTCTTCTACCACGATATCTGCTAAAATAAGTTCTGGTAAAGCATATGTTAATGGTCACAGAATTAGCCATCCTCTACCATCTAGCATTTCTGTTAATAAAGCGTTAACAACTAATTTAGATATATTACCGGCTGGGTCCGTTTTACCAAATTCGTCTATTGCAGTAGAATACGGTAGTTATGTAGTAGTCTCAGCTATAACTGGTGCGTTACCATTAGATGGTAACGGGGCTAAAACCACATATCCTACAGTAGAAATTCATAATAACACTACTCCAAATGGGAATACTACTTTAATCGGTACATGCAGAATTCGACACATCGATGCGCTTGGCGCAAATTATAGATTATTTATTTTTGATGTTGTTCCTGGCGCTGTTTCTGGTGCTGACCCAGTAGTATATCATAGTTTTAGAGATGCAAAAACATTAGTGTTTGGATCCGACGATACACATTATGCAACATTAGTATTAGAAAGTTCGGTCGCTGTTATAAAAGAAGCAAGTGAAAATAATTTATTATTTCTTCTTCCAGTAGAAAGACCTAAAACTATTACAAATATGTCGTTTTCTACTCAAAGAAAATATTCTGGTAGTGCAACAGGTGGCACAATAAATTTTTCAACAAGCGCTGCAGGTGAAACATTTACAAATGCTAATGACTGGGTTGTAATGTCTAATGGAGTTAAACTTTCCAACACTCAATGGAGTGTCGCGAATCTAGGGACTAATTCGATATCAATATCAGGTTCAGGAATTTCAGGAACAAATGTAGTTGAAGCAATTGTTTATATTCAACAAAGCGGTGTGATTAGAACTAAAACTATTACTGCTGTTACATCTACAATTGCAATTGATGGAACAACATTCATTGCGCCACTCGGTAAAAACGACATTATTAATGTAACTACTATTAAAGCTGGAACTTCAAGTGGAGCCGATGTAAGTGATCAATTTACTTTTGACAATGGTCAGAGAGATGGGTTTTATGCACAAGGACAATTAATTAGAAAATCTACTAGTATTTTAACTGGAAATCTTTATGTTGAATTTACGCATTATGTACATAGCCCAGGAAAATGTTTTGCAGTAAACTCATATCCAGCTCCATATGGTTCTATTCCATCACATACATTAAGAGATGGAACAGTAGTTCAATTAAGAGATGTATTAGATTTTAGATCAGCTAAAAAGGCTGATGGTACTTTTAATGATATTGGTGGATCTTTAGGTGGGGCACTAAATGAATTGCCTCAAAATGATACAGTTATATTAGCAAAAGTTGAACATTATCTGCCAAGACAAGATAGGCTTGTTGTTAGTGAAGATGGAGAAATTAGAAATTTAGAAGGTGTTCCTAGTATTACTCCTAGACTTCCATATTTACCAGCAAAACATTTAGAATTATATCGTACATCGCTAAATGGTGGAACTACCTCCACTAGCGATATAAGTGTTCAATTCATGGAAAACAAAGGTTATACCATGAAAGATATTGGTAAAATTGATAAAAGAGTAGATTTACTTGAAGAAGCAGTTTCTCTTAGTTTACTTGAACTTGATACTAATACAATTGAAGTATTAGATGGTAGTGGTAATAATAGAACTAAGTCTGGATTTTTAGTTGACAATTTTAAAGATCAATTTCATTCAGATGTATTTAATCAAGAATATAAAGCATCAATCAATCCTAAATCGATGACACTACATCCGTCATTCAGTGAAGAAAATGTTGGATTGATTTATGAAAATGTAACCTCAACTAATACTGTAATTAAAGGAGATAACGTATATTTAGCATATACTGGTGTTTCTTATATAGAGCAAACACAAGTGTCAAGAACAGAAAATGTTAATCCGTTTATGTTATCTGAATATGTTGGAGTAATAAATCTTTCACCTCAATCAGATGAATGGAAAGTACCAGAAATAGCAGCCGCAAAAATTATTGATGGCGGCACTAAATTAAATCTAGATCAAGCTCAATTATTCGATCAATCTGAATGGGGTTGGTTAGGAGAAGATATTGATGGATTGAATGTTGGAGATCAAACAACTGTTGCTGGAACTGCTCAAACGAATAGCTCTACATTTAGCCAAATGAATGGTACTTGGCTACAATCTGGAATTCAAACATCATCATCAGTTATTGTAAATAGAGTTGTTGCTTCTGAAACAATTCGACAATCTCTTGGATCTAAAATTATTGATATAGCTTTAATTCCATTTATGAGAAGTAGAAGAGTTTATTTTGAAGCAATTGGTTTAAGACCTAACGCTCAAATGTTTGCGTATTTAAACGGTGAAAAAATTAATGACTTTGTTAGATCTGAAAATTTTCAAAGAATTAATACTTCTCGAGTAGAATATGAAAGCCCAAATGACTTAGTCGCTCACCCAGATGGTGCAACTAGCTTAGTTTCTTCAGGGGCTGGTATTTTAACAGGATCTTTCTTTATTCCATGTAATAGTATAAGAAGATTTAAAACCGGAGTTGCAGAATTTAAACTTCTTGATGTTACAGAAACTGAAGATAACGGTGGTAATCCTGGAACTGTTGCTAATATTACATATGCTTCGGTTGGTCATATTGAAACTTGGCAAGAAGAAATACTTTCGACAAGACATCTTACTATTGTTGGATCAAGAGTTACAACTGGTTCAAGTAGAGTAATTACAAGGTCAAGAAACACGGCTCCGAGGGACGAGGGACCGCGCGAAGGCGGGAATGATCCCCTAGCACAATCATTCTTCATATCTAATCCTGATGGAATATTTGCAACAAAAATAGATTTATTCTTTGAATCAAAAGATTCAACTTTACCAGTTTGGATTGAACTAAGACCAATGGTAAATGGGTATCCAGCTTCAAATACTATTGTTCCTGGCTCAAGAAAATATCTATTACCATCTTCAGTTAGTGTATCGACTACTGCAACTGTTCCTACAGAATTTGAATTTGATGAACCAATATATTTAAGCGGTAATACTGAGTATTGTGTTGTTTGTGTAACTGATAATAGTAATTACAACCTTTGGACTTCATTCATGGGAGACTTTGAATTAAATTCAACATCAAGAAGAATCACAAAACAACCATTTCTTGGATCTTTCTTTAAATCGCAAAATAGTACAACATGGGAAGCTTCACAAGAACAGGATATGAAGTTTACTTTATATCGTGCATCGTTTTCTTCTACTACTGGAGAAGCATATCTTAGAAATGCAGATCTTCCTCTTGCACAATTAGTTACAAATCCTATTATAACTTTGGCTGGATCTGCTGTTGTAAAAGTTATGCATAAAAATCATAATTTATTTGTAGGAGATAAAGTTACTATTACGGGGGTAGATGCAGCGGTAGGAGCTATAACCATTGCGCAACTTAATAATACTCATATAATAACACATATAGATCCTACAGGATACAAATTTACATGTGCTGGTGCAATTGCTGGAAGTGTAACTGCAGCTAAAGGTGGTGGATCTGCAGTTAAAGCTAATAAAAACATTCAAGGAAATACTATATATCCTATCATTCAAATAATGGCTCCTACAAACACCGATGTAAATGGTTCTGGTAAATTTTACAGCGGGTATTCATATGTTGGACTCGAAACACCATATCAAGCACCGATTGATCCATCAGGCAACGCTTTAGGATATAGCGCTATAGCTCTTAATCAAAAAAACTATTTTAACAATCCTGTAATGATTGCTTCTACTGTAAAAGAAGATGCTACTATTGCTGATGGTGGGATTGTTGATGGCGGAGTAGATACAGCTTCTATTAAATTATCGATGACTACTACTAGCAATTTCGTATCTCCAGTAATTGATCTTCAAAGATGTTCTTTAGTATTAACTAAAAATGAAATTGATAGACCGAGTTCTGATGGTGCTAGCGGACCGAACGGTGAAGGTACAAACTTAGTATTTGATTACGCTGCAGAGACTACGCCGTTTAGTGGTAGTGCGCTTTCTAAACATATAACAAAACCAGTTACGCTTATTAATACAGCAGTTGGATTAAAAGTATTAGCTGCAGCAAATAGACCTGATGGATCATCTATAGAAATTTATTATAAAACTGGAACTGAAGATACTGAGTTATCATCTACTAATTGGGAATTAGCTTCTATTGAAGTTCCAGTGTCTTCAAGTGACGATCCAAATGTTTACAGAGAATATAGATACTTAATTGGAGGAGATGCCGGAACGGTAAATGCATTTACTACTTTTCAAATTAAGATTGTATTTTATACAACTAATACTTCAAAAGTTCCAACTATTAAGGATTTAAGAGTTATTGCATTAGGGGTATAATATGAAAAGACAATATATACCAATCGAAGGGCAATCAGAATTAGTTAAAGATATTAGTTCTGGAGCGATATTAAATATTAATAGCGATGCTATAAATAAAGCTAGAATGAGAAAAGTTCGAGAAGCTGAAAAAGAAAAAGAACTTGTTGAATTAAAAAACGATGTAAGTGAAATAAAACAAATGTTATCACAATTAACAAAGAAGATGGTAGAACCAAATGGCTAGAAAAGTACATGTAGATCTAAGTGACACAATTAATAGCTGGCGCCAAAAAACCAATAATCTTGGTCTACAAATTGGTGAGCTAGATAATCTTACTGATGGTGAGAGGCTTGGAGAAACTGGTTTCACCGGTAAAGATTCTGATATTGTTCAAGCATTAAATCATGTATATGATTTAGCATATATTGATTCAAATCAAATTAAAGAACATATGATCGATACGCATGCAGTGTCAGGCCGTAATATTGATTCAGATGTTATTACTTCTCATCATTTAGCTGTTGCTGGATTAGGGAGTTATTCTTTAATTGGTGGAGGAGTTCAATATCAATATTTAAAATCAGTTGGCGATGGAACTTTTGAGTGGGATCTTCCGTTAACTACTAACTATTCTGCAGGAAGCGGCATAAGTAAAACTACTATAGGAGATTCATCTGGTGTATTTAATGTTGCGGGCGGGCATGGATTAACTCAAGAAGCTGGTGGTCTTAAATTAGAAGATATGCCAGCAAATACTGTTAAAGTAAGAGATGCAAATACAGCTGGAGCATCGTCAAATAAAGCTGTTGTTGATGAGCAAATTTTAATTGGTAATGGAACTGGTTTCACATCTGCTGCTTTATCTCAAGATGTTCTTATGACAAATGCTGGTGTTGTTACAATCCAACCAGATGTGGTGACGAATGCAAAACTAAACAATATGGCAGCTAATACAGTTAAGGTAAATGCTACGGCCGGCGATGAAAATCCAACTGACTTAGCATTAGATAGTAATACTCTTCTTGCAAGAGTAGGTACTGGAAATATTGCTGGATTGAGTGTCCCAGCAAGTACTGTAGTTGGTCGTATAGCCTCAGGAGATATTATAGCAGCTCAAATAGCAACTACACAAATTGCTGATGACGCAATTACTGAAAATAAAATTGCTGATGATCAAGTTGCATATGCAAAGATACAAAATGTAGCAGTTGCAAACAGAGTATTAGGTTCTAGAACAGCAGGTGGTCCTGTAGTTGAAACATTAGTATATAAAGAGATGATTGCTGCTGGAGCTGCTGTGCCAGATCAAACTGATCCTGGTACGGTTGATATGGTTCTATATAGTGATGGCGAAAATGCAGGCTGGACAAAAGTTGCAGAAGCTAATTTAGCAGATGCAGTGACTTTAATAATATATAATTCTGCTGGTACTGCAGTAAAAACATTATATGGCGCAGGATCATAAATTATGGCAGTAAGAACTCCACTTAAACTTGATGGGAGTAATAATCTTATTGAGATGTCTACTGCTGATATGGATAATATCAAATCTCAAATAATGCATTTGTATGGAACCAGCCCATCAGTTACATTATCTCAAGTTGCTATCGATGGTAGTTTAGATGCTATTACTGATACAAGATTACAAGCTGGTGCAATGCTTACTCACGCTGTTTCTTTCCGCCCTGAAACAACTACTGCTGAACCATCAACAGTAACTGTTACATATGATAGAATAGATGAAACAGCTGCTGATACTACTGCGTCAACTGATACTAATAGCGTAGCATTTCCAATTTTTAATAATGGCGGAAATATTCAAGCCATGACTTTAACCGATATGTATGACACATTTATAAATCCAACTATTGATTTATTAGTAGATGGCACTGATAGACCTGGAACATATAGAATTCATACAGCAACTACATTAACTGATCATACTATTGTAAGTACAACCCCAGTGTATAGCGATACTCGAGCCGACACAACTTTATATACTGCTAGCGGAATGACTGCCTCAAAGGATTTAGATCAGCCAACTACTATTACAAACTTTTATTTATTTAAAACTAATTCTGGAGATGCAATTGGGTATCCGAGGCCACTATACATTAGAAATGCAGATGCTGATTTACAAGAATATACTACGGTTCAATCAGATGCAATATTGTTAAATTGCATTCGTCACACTGCATCGGAAATAACAGGAAATAAAATACGATATAGAATGAATGGAGCTGGGAATGCACGAGGTTCAGGTATGACAAATACTATTTTAAACGGCGCTGGAAATTATCAAACCCGTTTTGTGAATGCTAATGACTATAGATCACAAGAATTCCCAAATGGTACTGCAGTAACAGCAGCAACACATTATTTAAGAATTTATAAGGCATAACAATATGTTTAAAAAAGAAAATATAATTGAAGCGAGATGGACGAACGAACAGCAAGATACCATCTTAGTACTGGTAAAAGACGGTGATAATAATTATGAAACTTTCATAGAAACTAATTCAGCTCAACATAAACGACTAATAGATGTCGGATGGGACAATGAAAAAATTACAGAGGCTAGTGCTGAATGGAAAAAAGAACAATCTAGGGCTTTACATGAAGCCTTAACATATAACACTAGAGTAAAAGTAAGAGAAGAGCTC
>Ga0209632_10001186_pt1 | contig 26867 bp, 19 predicted proteins | sample COG_10_FD_184754 | JGI IMG/M metagenome (GOLD analysis project Ga0209632, IMG submission 184754) | Pelagic Microbial community sample from North Sea - COGITO 998_met_10 (SPAdes) (version 2) | ecosystem: Environmental > Aquatic > Marine > Neritic zone/Coastal water | place: Helgoland, sampling... | reverse complement strand
TTCGGGCGATTGTCCACTTTGGCGTGGGGTTTATTCGCCTGCATCGTCGCTACCTTTGCGACTAATCTAGGCTCGCTGATCGAAGTTGTGAATACTTTTGGTTCGTTCTTCTACGGTTCCCTGTTAGGAGTCTTCGTGTTAGCTTTTGCGGTGCCTCGGGCTAAGTCGGCAGGCGCTTTTTACGGCTTGTTGTTCGGCATAGTGTCGGTCTGGATTGCCAGCTCAACTACCGACATTGCTTTTCTTTGGTTCAATGTTGTGGGTTGCCTGGTAACTGTCGCTGCGGGATACCTCATTAGCATTGTGCGGTGAGTAAGGAATAACGGGGGGAATAATGGACAATAAAAATCATGCCTCGATTGCATTGCTGTTGCTAGCAATAGCAATACCACTTTCAGCTGAAGCACAGGTGCGAGCCATCTATGACCAGGGTAGTGGTGCGCTGATTCGTCAGCTGCTGCGCTTAGGCACTACTGCAAGCGTCATGCATACCGGTGCGCATCCTGACGACGAAGATTCCGCTTTGGTGGCCTATCATGCACGTCGAATGCATGCGCGGACTGCCTACCTGTCGCTCACGCGCGGTTCCGGCGGGCAGAACATTATCGGTGTTGAGCAGTCCGATGCGCTTGGCGTGATACGCACTGAGGAGCTGTTACAGGCTAGGCGCTTAGACGGGGCCGAGCAGTTATTTACGCGCGCCAACGACTTCGGATTTTCCAAATATAGGACAGAAGCCTCCCGCGTCTGGCCTGAAGAACTGCTGCTCGATGACATGGTGCGCGCGATTAGAACATTTCGCCCGAACGTAATTGTGTCCCGTTGGAATGGTACCGCCGCAGATGGCCATGGTCATCATCAGTTTGCGGGTTACCTGACCCCATTGGCTCTGGAAGCGGCAGCCGATTCGAACCGATTCCCCGAGCATATTGCGCAGGGTCTAACACCTTGGCATGTTCAGAAGTTTTACACAGGCCGGGCTTTCCCAGAGAGCTCTATCAATGCGCAGACAGCACAACAGCCGGCATTACTTATTAACACTGGAGAATACGACCCTGTAACCGGGCGTAGCTATTTTGAAATTGGAATGCAGGGCAGGAGTCAGCAAAAAACTCAACAAATGGGAACGCTCGAATTGCGTGGTGGCCAGCAGTCTCAACTGTTTCTCCTTACATCGCAGTTCGAACCGTCCGGCGCCGAAAATTCTATCTTCTCGGGTATTGATACTACCATCACTGGAATCTCCACTCTTGAGCAAGCCCCTTCGGTGGTATTCGTTGAGATTCTATCTGCATTGCAGCAAAGTATTAATGGCTTAATGTCTGTCTATGATCCTCTGGATCCAGAGGCACTTATTCCTAATCTTGTCGATGGGCTTGAACTTGCGCGTGAAGCAAGTGATGTGGCGCAAGCGCTAGATGCGAAACGACTGCTAGAGGAAAAGATCAGCGAATTCGAGAACGCCATCGTGCTCGCTGCCGGGGTCTCGATCGATGCACTAGCCGAGTCGGAAACCGCGATACCCGGCACAGTTTTGACGGTCGCGGTGCGAGCATTCATGGCGCAGCCCTCGCAAGTTCTGCTGCGCGAGGCTCATCTCTCCCTACCCGTTGGCTGGTCGGTCGCTACGTCCAATGTTCAGATGCTTAGTAGTGAGCGCTCCTCCCGGCGCAGAGAACAGGCCGACGCCGAGCTATTCTTTGATGTCACTGTTCCCACTGCAGCCGATCCGACCCAGCCTTATTGGCTAGAATTGCCACGTGAGGGCGCTGCCTATGATTGGAGTTCGGCAGGCGATGCCCGCACGCGGCCCTTCGCCGAACCTTTGCTAGAGGCAGTAGTTACGCTTGAAATTGGCGGTACTCAGATTACGATTCGGCAAGAGGTCGAGCACCGCTTAGTTGACCGCATTCGCGGTGAGATCCGACGCAGGCTAGATGTGGTGCCAGCAATATCTGTAGAGCCCGGTACAGACCTTGTCGTAGTGCCAGTATCTGCCGGTGATGCACCTCGGGAATTGTTATTGACTGTTCGAAATAATACTACCGAGGATGTAGCCGGCAGGGCTCAGTTCGAGGTACCTCAGGGTTGGGTGCTCGAACCGCCTAGTGCTGAGTTTTCTCTGGCGGCTGCGCCTGCTACTACCACGTTAGCATTTCGGGTCACTATGGACCCGGGTGTCAGCGCGGGAGAATACAAACTGGCGGCCAACGTCACCGTCAATGGCACACAGTACAATAAGACGATGCGGGAAATAGCCTATCCTCATATTAGAACCCACCGCATTTACTCGCCGTCAGTCACTGAATTCGAAGTCGTCGATGTCAGCATTGCTGCATCCCGAGTTGGCTACGTGATGGGTAGTGGCGACACTGTCCCTGAGGCGCTGCGCCGACTTGGCGTGGAAGTCATGCTGTTAACCGATGCCGAGCTAACTACTGGTGACTTTTCGAGCTTTGACGCTATCGTGGTGGGTATCCGGGCATCGCAGACTCGTCCTGCCTATGTCGCCAATAATCGACGTCTTCTTGAATACGCTGAACAAGGCGGTAACTTGATCGTGCAGTATCAACAACCTGACTTCATCGCTAAGGGCCTCGCTCCCTATGCGGCGAGCATGGATGGCAACGTACGGGTAGTTGATGAAACAGCTGCCATCGTGATTCTAGAGCCAGAGCACCCTGTCTTCACTTTTCCCAATCGCATAGATGCTCGCGATTTCGACGGCTGGGTCCAGGAGCGTAATAATTACAACTTCACCAGTTTCGATCGCGATCGCTATACTCCCCTTACCGAAGCGCACGACCAAGGCGAGCCTTATAGTGACGGAGGCATGCTGTACGCAAAGATCGGTGATGGACATTACATATACACATCCTATTCATGGTTTCGACAGCTACCCAACGGGGTGCCCGGGGCCTATCGATTGTTCGCCAATCTACTGAGCCTGTCTGCCGCAGCTAACTAAGAGTATTGCCTCATGAGTGAAAAATTTCCCGCCCAGGGATACAAAGATAATGTGCTCAGCGATTGTTTTGCCGATGCCCAGCGCTACTTTCTCGATCACTATGTGGATGTGGATCGTGCTCATGTGGTGATGCTTGCCGAGCAAAATATTATTACCGGTGAAGAGTTAAAGCTCATACTACAGGCCATCGAGGGGCTGGACATTGAGGCTATGCGCAACGCCGAGTATGACGGCAGCGTGGAAGATCTGTTCTACTATATTCAGCGTGAAATCACAGCAGGCTGCGGCGACGCGGATATTGCTGGTAAGGTGCATACCGCCCGTAGCCGAAATGATATCGATGTTACGATCTACCGCTTGTACCTGCGGCAGCAGACGCTCGATCTAATTGAGGTTTGTTCTACGCTGCACAAAGTCTTTCTTGATCTCGCGGCTGCGCACCATGAATCGCTAATGCCGGCTTACACACATACCCAGCCGGCACAACCTACCACTATCGCGCACTATCTTCTGGCGATGGCGGAAAATACAGGTCGCGACATAGTTCGAATACGGCGCGCCTACGAAAATATGAACCTCTGCCCACTTGGTGCCTGTGCAATTACTACAACAGGATTTCCGATAGATAGAGCGCGGGTTGCTGATCTACTCGGCTTCGATGGGCCGACGCGAAACTCCTACGGTTCTATCGCCTCTGTGGATTATTTCACAGAACTTCTGGGATCAGTTTCTGGCTTGCTCATTAACGTGGGCAAGTTTGCTCAGGAATTTCTGCTAATGGCGATGGTGGAATTTGATGTTATCCGTCTTCCAGATGGTTATGTGCAGGCCTCATCGATAATGCCGCAAAAGCGAAATCCAGTCGCCATCGAGCATGTTCGAGCGATTGCCAGTAAGGCCCTCGGCCAGGTGCTAGGTGTATTAACCAGCGTCCATAACACACCGTTTGGCGATATCAATGACGTTGAGGATGATCTGCAACCGCTTAACTTCTCAGCGATTAGAGATTCGAATCGTGCGGTATCACTACTGGGACATGCGCTCGCAGCGGCACAATTCAATCTCGATTTACTTCGGATAAGAGCCGAAGCTAATTTCATTACTGTAACTGAACTCGCCGATACTATCGTGCGTCGGGAAAACCTTCCTTTCAGCAAGGCTCACGCGATAGTCGCCGACTGCGTGAAGCGAGCCACCGCTGCAGGCAGTGGCGTTAGCTTCGATATTCTACAAGCGGCAGCGAATAAAAAAATAGGTAGGCCCTTAACTCTGAGTGCCAAGGAATTGGACGAGGCTCTATCGGCTGAGAATTTTGTCCGCATTCGCAACATCTATGGCGGACCCGCACCGGATGAAACAAAGGAGGCGCTAGCCGAGCAACGAGAAGCGCAATCGAAAAACAAGGCTTGGCTGCTAGAGCGCCGCAGTAAACTAAAGCAAGCGGATGAAAAGTTGGATGCGCAAATAAAGTTAGGGCTGCTCTAAGACTGATGCACTTTAGAGATAAAGTCATTCAATAGTGAAGAATGCTATTAATAACAGTGTGATATTTCATAAGTGGTTTTAATGCCATTGATGACTGTTTCGATCACATCAAACCTAGTTTTTCCGATTAGTAGTTTCCCCAGTGGAGCCGACGGCGTAATAACCACTATTTCGACGTTATCTACTTGTACTTTCAATCCAGCAGCGCCGGGACCGATAAATACGATTCGGCTTGTATTTTCAAAACTTAATGTGACAACGCAGCCTGGACCTATAGCCTGATTTTCTGCTTGTACCACGCTTGGAATTTTCTTGAATTCGTCAAGCTCCTGCTGAGTTTCCGTAGCTCTTTTTGACTGTCCATGGGCAAGGTATGCAGCTTCAAGGCCTAGGGTATCGTATTTGTTCTGTGCCACATTTTCACTGTGAGTTGCTGTCGCGCGGGCCTGCTCCGCGGCTTTTGTAGCATTCGTTAAACCCTGCTCAAGTACTTCAATAATACTAGCAAGAATAAGCTCTTTTCTGGGTTTTATTGAGCTTATATCAGTTCACTCAAGGCTAAGATGGCATCTCTGAGTTGAAGGTCGCTCAGGTAGGGAGCAGCGCCAAAGCGCAAGATATGAATATCCTAAAAAGTTTGTTACAGCGTACTGCAAATTTAGTCAGCGGTTAGGGCGTGGTTGAGACCTCCGCAGCGCGTCCACCGCTGAGGATATTCTCGATCGCGTAGTTGCCTTCATGGCAGGCATACTCGTACATCGTGTACTGGTCGTCACGAGTGAGCGGCATGGAGATCGTAAAAGGTGCTGAGAAGTTTACTGGATCGGTAACGCGTGCCTCCCACAGTATGGTGCCCTCGCTTACCCTGCTGAAACGTTCAACTACATGAAGTTGATCGCTTATGGGTACGCCCTTCAGTCGGCCACCTGCGCTGCTGTTGGCAATCATACCGCGATCATTATAGTTCGTGGTTTCAACCACTAGCGTATCGCCTTCCCAACGTGCAATGGAGTCACCCATCCATAATTTCACCTTAGAATCGATATGCTCGGCTTTATCTAGGTGAATTACCCGTACATCGTGAATCATTTCATGCACGATGGTGAAGGTATCCTCAGTCTGAATGAATCGATAGGCGTTGTTGTAGCCGGCGGGCAACATAGAGCCCGGCACACCGCGTGTTATACAGCGGTCCCAAACAGTGTGATTAGTCCAGTGATCTTCAACGTGGGCAAAGCCATAGTCTCGTTTTGCTTCAGCCTCTGGGCGAATAGGAGCACGGCCAGAAGGCGGGTCGGTAATCATTGAAGTCTGTCCGGTAGAAAGAATGGTATCTCCAGAATCCAGCCAGATTTGATTATAGCCCCCGATACTTCCGCCTGACTCGACTACGATATTATCATCGGCTAAGGCCCGACGCTCCGCAACGCGAGCCTCCGTGGCGGTGATTTCATCTTGGGAGAGGAATGCCTGGTCAGCCATGGAAGCGGGCCGTTCTATTGGGGTGATGGTATCGTTAGTCCACAAACCTTGTAGGTCTGGCTGCCCATCTACGGTGCGTCCGACTATATAGTCTTGAGCATTGGCGGCTAGCGGTTTGAGGCTAATCAGCCCAGCGCTAAGAGCAACGAGGGCAAGAAGAAATCGTGAGTTCAATCCTGAGTGAGTAATAGTGATCATGGGCTTCTCAATATCAACGCTAGCAGAATGGTGCATTTCACAGTAAAGCTACAGTAGTTTGTGGTATGGATCAAAAAAAAATGCTCAGTGGGACGAATTTCTGGATATCAACTAAGTAAATCTGCCGCTCAGGAACGAGAGGAAATGGCTATTTTGATCCCTCCTGAAACCAAGTACAGTGACAGTAACAAAATTGATCTAGGCTGTGGATCGGCCGGCGTAGAATATTACTGGAACCAGCAGCAGCAATAAGGGGAGAGCAAATACCATCACACCGCTCCAGCCAATACTGGCCAGTAGAACACCAGCACTGAGTGAGCCAATCGCCTGTAAGCCAAAGACCAGGAAATCATTGACCGCCTGCACCTTAAATCGCTCCGAGGTGCGGTAGCTTTGAGTCAGCAAGGTGGTGCCACCAAGGAAAAGGAAATTCCAGCCCACACCGAGAAAGACTAAAGCGCCCCAGTAGTCAATGAATTCGGGCTGGCCCCAGCCGATAAATATACAGATCGCCATTAGAACAAAGCCTGCCTGGATAATCCTTCTAACACCAAACCAAGAAATTAAGAACCCACTGAAGAATGATGGGATATACATGGCAAGGATGTGGATTTGGATAACTCGGGTTGTGTCATCCAAAGAATGATGATCCATCTCATGCATGCTTAGGGGTGTTGCAGTCATAACCAGGCTCATGATGCTATAGCCTGCGGCAGCCGCGGCTATGGCGAGAATTAATCTGGGTTGTCTGAAAATCTGCCCTAGAGGCCTGACAGCACTCGATTTGCCTTGTTCTTCGAATGTCGTGTTTTTGTAGAATGTCAGCAAGATCAGGAACGATACAGTCAGCATTGCTGTCAAACCTAAAAAGGAACCAACGTAATCGGGAAGTCCCTCAACGATACTGAAGCGTCGAGCAACTTCTGGCCCAAGCAATGCGGCAACGATGCCTGCTAGCATTAAAAACGACAGACATTTGGCTATTTGTTCGCTTGGCACTGATTCTGCAACTGCAAAACGAAACTGCTGTAGGAAGGCGATATAGTTGCCAATCAAAAAAGAGGCTATGCAAAACAGCGTAAACGATTCTTGATAGATACCCCAGGCGGCAAAGAGTGTCGCAAAGATGGCCAGAGCAGTGCCGGCAAGAAAGCCTGCCTTTCTGCCGATTTTTGACATCAGATAAGACGCCGGTATTGTTGCGAAAGCTATGCCAGCAATTTGAATTGCAATTGGCAGAGTTGCCCAATTAATAGAGGGCGCGATCTGCGCCCCGACAATGCCCCCTAGTAATACAAGAATTGGTGCTGCCGTTTGACCAAAGCATTGCGCGAAAGTTAGAACGATGAGGGTTTTGTAATTTTCAAATTTCACTCAGGGGCTCCCGCTCCAGCACATTTTGACACGAGAGATTGATACCCGCGGCGTGAGTCTACCCTATAAAGAGGCAGTCTTGCTCTGCGCTGGTAATAAAATCAATCACAGCGGCTGTGTTTCTACTTAGGTCTGTTTTCTAACTCGTTTACTGAATGTGCTATTGTTGTTTTTTGGCTCTTTGGTGGTTTGCGCAGCGGCCTCTAAATAGCTTGTCCGAATCAGGAGAAATCATGAAAAATCCTAATGGCTCGTCGGTAGTTCTTGCCTGGGTAACCTTGTTATCTTTTTTTATCATCTCGTTCGCGGGATTGGCATCCGCTCAGCCTAGTCCTCCTTCCTCGGCGCCCAGTGACTGGGGGCCGATATCCATCAGTTTGGAGGAATTTGCATACCCGTACCCGGTCGAATACATGAACTTTAGCGTGTACGGCGAAGAGGTGCGTATCGCCTATATGGATGTCGCGCCGACGGGCCCGGCAAATGGACGCTCTGTAGTCCTCCATCACGGAGGTTTGTATTACGGCTGGTATTGGAGTGAGCAAATTAAGGCGTTGTCTGAAGAGGGCTATCGAGTAGTGGTGAAAGACCGGCTTGGTTGGGGCAAGTCTTCAAAGCCAATAATCCCCTATAGCATCAGCTTGTGGGCTTCCAATACGGCGCGATTGATGGATCATCTGGAGATCGAGCAAGCAGCAATAGTAGGTCACTCTATCGGCGGGCAGATGGTGACGCGCTTTGCTTTGCTTTATCCGCAGCGAATAACCCATCTGGTTACCGTGAACCAAGTAGGACTGACAGACCGCCGTGCCGGCAGAGGATTTAGGCCGTTGACTGGGGAGGTCGATGGGAACCCAGACATGGATGAGGTTTATGCTAGCTTACTGCGTTGGGCAGACGATAATTACAGTACCTGGCAGCCGGAGTTCATTGATCATATGCGCATTCGCTACGGTCAGCGGCTAAGTGGAGACTGGCCCCGCCTAGCTTATGTGAGCCAACTGACTAACCACATGCGTGCTATGGATACGGTAGTGAACGACCGGCAACATATTCAGACGAAGACTTTGGTACTTGGCGGTGTAGATGACTATCCGACTTTTGCCGAAGAGGCGCGGCAAGCTGCAGATGCTTTCCCGAACGGGGAGGTCTTTCTCATTCCAGGGGTGGGGCACAACCCCCACGAGGAAGTACCCGATGTAGTGAGCGCCCAGTTGATTCGATTTCTGGAATCTGGAAACTAATACGAGGGCCAGAGTAGACAGTCAGTGGTTTAAAACTGACTGTTCAAACTGCCGCTAGGATCGAGAGTTCTAGTCTTCTATCGATGGATGCAAATAGCCCGTAGGCAACACCTGGCCGGGGTCTACACGAATACTCAAATAAGTAATCTGATCTTGTATATTCCTGAACCCATGGGGCACGCTAGCAGGTATAACAACAATGTCACCTGCCGATATGGTTTTGGTCTGGCCATTGATGACAGTACGACTGCCGCTAGGGCCGATCAATTCCATGACTGATATATTGCTGGCAGGAAATTCTATGTCGCCGCTGATGTCGCCCCCGGTAACGAGAGTGCCGGATCCCGACAACACATAATACACCTCAGTAACTAGATGGTGCACAATCGCAGTTACAGATTCCCCTTCGGTGCGATTACCTTTGCGCTGCAAAATTCCAATACCGACATTTACCTCATCGCCGATATCAACTACCTTGATTTGTTGATCGATAGTCTCTCCCATGTGCTCGAAGACAGTCATGATGTCTGCGCGCGATACATGAGTTGCCGTCGTAGGTCTTTGTGCGAAAAGGCTCGGGGATAGTGCGCAAAATAATGTCGCGCTGAGCATAATTTTGAGTGCTTTATTAGTCATGTTTTAACTTCCTCATGTGCTGTCTTCATTATTTATAACTGGGTCAAAATTAGAATCAGAAATGACAGACTATCTTACTCGCGACCTTATCGCCACTGGAGAGCCTTCACAGTAGCAGCATGCGATTAGTAGACACACAAGGAGGCATGATCGATTCACAGGTTGAATCAATGAGTTAAAACTGGGGGTTAAAACGCGGTGTAGAAAGCGTCTAAGACACCGCTGGTGTGTAAAATAAGGCCGTGAGCGGCTAAGCACAAAGCCTTATTTGGATCACAGACTCGACTAGCCAACCACTCCAGCGTCTTCAACGCCAAAACGCAGATTGAATTGATTCAGAGGCAGATTCCGAACTCGAATGCCAGTCGCATCAAAGACTGCATTTGCTAGTGCAGGTGCAATTCCAGGTGTTCCAGGCTCACCTGCGCCACCTATAGCGTGCCCACTGTTGATTATGTGCGTCTCGATTTTCGGCGCCGTATCCATGCGTACCGCTTCATAGTCATGGAAATTGCTTTGTGCAACTGCGCCGTTCTCGATTGTTATCTCACCATGTAATGCGGCAGTCAGGCCATAAATAATTGCTGACTCGACTTGTGCAGTGATCCCATCTGGAGAAATAGCGAAACCGGCATCGATTACAGCGACAACCCGATCCACGCTCATATTTCCGTCAATAATCGTTACTTCAACAACCTGCGCGACAACAGTTCCAAAGGATTCTTGGACAGAGATACCGCGTCCTCGGCCTTGTGCAAGCGGACGACTCCACTGCGCCTGCTCGGCTACTTTTTCAAGTACTGCTATATGACGAGGATGGTTGCTAAGCAAGCCGACACGATACGCATAAGGATCTTTGCCTGCAGCTACTGCAATTTCATCGATAAACGACTCGGTGAAGAAGCCATGTTGTGAGTGATCTACACTACGCCAAGCGCCAAAAGGAACGTGAGTAGGGCTGGCGACATGGCCAATATTTTGCGCAGCAATTGCGTAAGGAATTAGCGGCGCTTCAATCGGCTCGTGTTTGTCTACGTAAGTGTTCTCCCATGCAATGGGGTTGCCATCATTGTCCAATGCGGCGCGAAAGCGGCTTTGAACAGCGGGGCGATAGAAGTCTTGGCGAACATCTTCCTCACGAGACCAAATCAGCTGTACTGGTCGTCCAGCTCTCTGTGCTATCAGCGCTGCCTGAATAGCATAGTCAGGACGGGCTTTGCGTCCGAAGCCGCCACCCATAAATTGATTATGTAGCGTGACATTTTCTGCATCGATTCCCAGGGCATTGGCTACGGCTTGTCGGAACCCCAGAGGGTTCTGACAACCAATCCATATCTCACAGCGCCCGTCTTTAACTTCTGCCGTTGCGTTCAAGGGCTCCATGCACGTGTGGGCCAGGAAGGGGACACGATAGTCCGCTGAAATAATGTTTGCAGCAGTACTGAATACATCATCAGCATCACCGAATAAGGAATCAGTTTCTCTGTTTTGGGCGGCACTAATGTCTGCATCAAACTGAGCAAAAATCTTATCGCTGGTTACCGTCTCATTGCCGCGAGTATCCCACTCTATATCAAGTGCTTTAAGGCCTTGAATTGCGGGCCAGTAGCCTTCGGCAAGCACGGCAACTGATTCGCCAGCGGCAAAGGCTCCAATCATGTCGTTCGATTCCATAGGTGGAAGTTCGTAAACATCAATTACGCCACTTATGGCGCGGGCGGCCTCGTCCTTCGTAGCAATAAGGCTGCCTCCAAAAACTGGTGAGCGCGTTACAGTGGCATATAGCATTCCTGGCAGACGGACATCCAATGCAAATTGCGCCGTGCCATCGACTTTCGCAGGAATGTCAAAGCGCTGCACTTGCTGGCCCATAATCTTGAATTGGTCCTGTCGCTTTAACTGCGGTGTATAAGAAGGTGTCAGTGCTGAAGCTGCTACGGCGAACGCTGCATAAGGCTCCTTGCGGGAACTTGCTCTGTGAATGAGGTGGCTTTTCTCGGTTTCGATTTCACTTTCCGGCACCTGCCATTCTTGTGCTGCGGCTTGGACTAGCAGCTGTCTAGTTGCGGCTCCAGCTATTCGCGACCCCAGTTCTCCAGTAAAGCGTATGCTGCCACTTCCGCCAGTAACTTGTACATTCAGCACATCGGCGATTTGCATCAATGCGCCATCGACTGATGGAACAATAATGTCTGGGAATTTCGCGCCGGGTATCAAGAATCCTTTGCCCACAGCATAATTGGCATATTCATCAAGCGCTGGTGCCTCTTCAGCACGAACAAGATCCCAGTCGGCATCAAGTTCATCGGCGACCATTTGCGCTAATGATGTCTGGATTCCCTGTCCCATTTCAGAGTGGGGAATGATAGCGGTAACCACATTGTCAGCACCAATTTTGATGTAGGCGTGAACGAGGGTTTCATCCTCACCTGCCATTAATTCTTGGAGACCCTGGGCTCGATTGCCAGGGCGTATTGAAACGCCTATAACCAGCCCGGTTCCTGCGATAATGCCTGTGCTGAGAAACGCTCTTCTAGTGAATTTATTCACCGCTCACCTCCTGCGCTGTAGCAGTTAGTTCAGACGTGCTCGCCACCTCATAATAAGTCGCAGAGGTTTTGATGGCCTGTCGAATGCGACCATACATGCCGCAGCGACATAGGTTGCCACGCATTGCGCTATCGATTGCCGCGTCATCTGGATTTGGGTTGCTGGCTAATAGCGCCGCCGCAGACATCAATTGCCCAGACTGGCAGTAGCCGCATTGGGGAACCTGGTGTTCAATCCATGCGCTCTGCAGAGGATGCAGCTCTTCGCTGCTTGGTGCCAGGCCCTCTATCGTGGTTATTTCTTTTCCTTGGACTGCTGAAAAAGGCGTGTTGCATGATCGAATTGGATTGCCATCAACATGTACTGTGCAGGCTCCACACTGGGCAATACCGCAGCCGAACTTAGTGCCGGTAAGGGCCAATTTCTCTCTCAGCACCCATAACAGGGGCGTTGAAGGGTCAACGTCAAATTCCTCTCGAGTACCATTTACAATTAATACCGCCATTCTCGCTCCCAAAAATCAATTACTGATAAAAAATCAGAGCACTTAGTGCTCTCGTTGTTACTCGACAAGCCAGTCTATCGAAAATGGCCTTGCCTTATGTCTACACTATTTCGGAAAATTCACTGTGCTGGATGCGTGAAATATACCAGCTTTTATACAAAATGACAAAATTAGTACAAAGTGTCAAGCAGTCCGATGAAACTGTAATCAAATTAAGCTAAACTTCTACAGATGAAACAAGCAAAAAGTAACAAGTCACAAAAAGATGAAAAACGCGAAGCGGTATTTGCGGTGGCTGGCGATGTTTTTGCACGATATGGCTTTCGGCGAACGGCCATGAACGATATAGCACAGGCAGCGGGAATATCTCGGCCGGCCCTTTATCTAATGGTTGAAAATAAGGAAGATCTATTTAGTGAGGTCGTTACATTTCGGTTCAATAAAGGTATCGATAAGGCAATCTCTACTTTGTCTGAAAGTGGATCAATAGCCGAGCGAATCGCAGCTTCGATACTAGCATTTGAGAAGATTTTTTATGAGCCAGTCGTTGAGTCTTCGCACGGCGCTGAGTTAATGGATATGAGTAGTAGCATAGCAGCAGATCTCATGAAGAAAGGTCAAAACCGGTTGGAAGGCGTTTTCTCGCAAGCTTTGGAAGAAGCTATATCCACTGGAGAAGTTGGTTTTTCGAACATGCCTATGAAGCCTTTAGCTTTTATCCACCTGCTCATAGCTTCGATTGGTGGGCTAAAAAAGCAGGCAACCTCGATAGAGGGGTTGAGGTGTCAGATTTCAGAATTAGTAGGAATATTTTTTAAATCCATTGACGGCGCACCACACAAGTAAGTTGCAAGAACTCGCCGAAACGAAGATGCTAAGCTGCCAGGGCTGGCTGATACTTTGCTAAATCAGGGATTATCCCCGCCCCGACTCTACTGAATTCGATTATTGAGTTATATTTGATGTTCCAAATTACTAAATGCGGAGATTACTGCACTGCGTGCAACGATTGTTCGGTCAATGGGGCATTCGGATCGAAAGCAACGCCAGTGTAGGGATCATTTTATTCGCTCGTTTCAGGAATGCGCTTAGCTAAACAGGGGGGATTCGTGGCAAACAGGAAAAAAAATAATAAGAAACCTAATAGGTACTTGCCTAACATAAAGCGGCGTGATTTTTTGCGTGGCAGCGCCAGCGGGATGGCCGGTGCTTGGATGTCTACCTGGCCTTGGCAACAGCTTGCGGCACAGCAGGCGTTGAATCCAGTTAGTGATGACTGGGACTCGGGGCAGGTGCGACATTTGCTACCTGCGGTCAATGAGTCACAGTTTCTAATTAAAGCCTCGTTCATCACAGCTATTGCTGACATGCCGCAGTTGCAGATACGAAACGGAGCAACTAGCCGTGTCGTGAACGGCTATCAGAATGATACAAGCGGCGAATTCTGGCAGTTTCAGGTGAAGGAATTACAGGCCGATACCGAGTACCAACTTTCTCTCCAGGATAGTCGTGGCAACCAGCTGTGCGAGCCCTGGCCTTTGTCGACTTTTCCTGCGCCGGAGCAGAACCCAGAACGGGTTCGCGTTTTATTCTACACCTGCGCCGGCGGCCCCGAAGGGGAATACTTCGATATTGGAGACCGGCGCGGCAATTTGCCGATTGCCATTCGTAGGCGTTTACTAAAAAGAGGCTTATCTTTTTCTCCACAGGCAGCTATTGCCAACGGTGATCATATCTATTGGGATTTACACACCTGGCAAGGTGAGCAAGCTGGGGAGTTGAGTGCGGCCGGTCGTGCATCGAATTTTGATTTCGCTTCGCGCGTAATGGGCGGTAGTAACGAAGAAGCGATGAAGCTAGCGGCGGGCCCTCAGATTGTCCCTTTGTACGGAACTGACTTTCGATCTACGCCGGTTTACTTTCTTCAGGATGATCATGACCACTGGGAAAATGATTCTCCACTGACTTATCCGGTTCCTTGGTTTCAACTGCAGTTGGCTCGCACCACTCAACAATTGTACTACCCGGAATTTCTTCCCGATGCGACTCGGTCATCGGGTCTGCCCTATTCCAGCAGTAGCGCGCGCGGCGATTTGTCGGAAAGCTTCGGTACGTTGCGTTATGGTCAGTTGCTGGAAGTGTTGCTTTATGATGTGCGTCGCACGCTAAGTGTTGGTGAACTCAATGGCGGATTTCTCGATAGCAATGTAGAGGATTGGTTAGTGCATCGCACGGCATCCACAGATACTCGTCACTTAGTGCATGTGCCATCTAATCCGCCAGGTTGGACCGCGGGCAAGTGGGGCGAGTGGTATCCTGATATGCTGCATCCGGAAACGGGTGAGCTAACCACGCAAATTCCGAAGCCCCATTGGCAGCAGGGATGGTTAAATCAACATGATCGCATCATGCAATCGCTCGCTAACATGAAGCACAGGAACCCGCTAGTAATAGCAGGTGATCTTCATGCCACCGGCGTGGGTATCATGCATGGGGCGGGTAATCGGGACTTTAGCGACAATCCTATTACCAATATTCTCTGTGGCCCGGTGGGCACGTCAATCCGAGGGTTTCCATCGGTAGTACGTGGTGTGCGGGCGGCTCCTTCGCAGTATCTGAATTTTGAAGAGCAAGTCGTTCCATTCGAACAGCATGGATTCACACTAGTAGATTTTGAGCAGGATAAAATCGTGGTCAAGTTATTCAAATGGGATGTAAATAGCCAGCCTCTGGATGCTATCGACACGCTGCAGCCTTATCACACAGTGGAACTGGATAGGCCCTAATCTGGACTGCAGGAACATCTTTACCAATTTAGCTTCTGACCAAAATTGTCTAACTTATGCCATCGAGGTCTACCGTCAGTAGACCGAGAGAACAGGGCAACTACTGTCAATTCCAAGAAAAATAGCTATCTAAGCGAGTCTAGAAAATCTAGCAGCAAGCTGTTGGTTTCCAGCGGGGCCTGCTGTTGATTTCTATGTCCCACACCTGGAATTAGAATCACGTCGTGCAGTTCGACGAAATTGGGCTGATTCACTTTTCTTAGCTCTGCCACTGTCGCCCCGCGGTTGACGATGTCCAGTTCACCTGCAATGAATAAAGCAGGTTGTTGAATTCGCGCGCCGGCCAAGCGCGAAGTGAGATCCCAATTACGAGCGCTATTGCGATAATAGTTAATGCCACCTGAGAAACCGGCTCGGCTAAATTCGTTGGCGTAATAATCTAGCTCTGACTCAGATAACCAGTCAGGCAAGCGTTCCGGTTCACCTAACCTGGCGAGCCAGCCCCCGGCGCTGGCTCTGGGGTCTGTCACTCTCGGTGGCAAGGTCGGTGTTCCGGGTGAGCGTGAAGTAAACAAGCGGGCTATGAAAGATCGCGGCGCGGCGTCGAATTCAGATTCCGCTACCCCTGGCTCCTGAAAATAAGCAGTATAGGAAAAATCATCCTCGGGAGCTTGCCGAAGCGGCCGACTGGGTCGACTCTGTGACCGGCCTCGGTAAGGTACGCTCATGCCGACTACTGCATCGATTATGTCCGGATAGAGCAGCGCCGTTTGCCATACAATGGGAGCCCCCCAATCGTGTCCGACCAACGTGGCTGACCCCTCGTTCAGGGTGTCAACAATCCCGGCAACATCTGCTGCCAACTCAAGAATATTGTAGTCTTCGATCGCATCGGGAATCGTTGAGCCACCATAGCCCCTCATGTCGGGAGCGACAGCATGGTAACCAGCCTGCGCTAAAGCTTGAATTTGATAGCGCCATGAAAACCAGGATTCGGGCCAGCCGTGCACTAAAATTACTAAAGGGCCTTCGCCAGCTTCTGCTATTCGCAGCTTAATTCCATTGGATTCGATCGTTCTTATTTGGGCGCCGTATTCGGCAGCAAGGCGAAGCGTATTGTCTTCCTCGGTGGCTGTGGATAGCTCTGAAGAAACGCCTGCGGACAGGAAATTTCCTTGGCAGGCCTGCAACAGGATTATACAGCTGATTAGGAGAAGACTACGATTTGAATCGGCGTTTGTATTGATCCGCATAAATTTAAACCCTTTTCAAAGGTGTACAGTTGCCGAAAAAGGTATCCGATGTAATAGTTTTTTTCCATCCTTGCTGCTAAATAATAATTCAGCTTCGATGCTCCTAGTGCGAGCGCTTAATCGTCAATAAAAATACCATCCCATAGTAGTGTGTTGAGTCAGCTGTTTAAAGGCAATCAACTAACGCTCGATATTCTGCAAACAGCGGCCCTGCTTGAGAATGGATTGTTTTTTCGTGCTGATTACTTCTCACTAGTAAGGCGGGCTTAGCCGTGCTGCTTAGCATGGGCTTAGAAGGCAGAGCGGGCCTCAGTGGTATGAAGGGTCAGTGGTATGAAGTGTCAGAGTTTAAGGCACTTGGAGATAGCAGCAATTCGATTCGGCTAGAATAGTGCTCGACAAAAAACACAGAGCCGCGATGTGCATAAAAGTAAATTCTGAAACTCGAGTTACGGTGTGAAAGCAGATCAATTCCTTATTTACAATACTCGACCCTCTCGATAGTCTTAATTATCGTAAGCTAACAATAAAGGGCAGCAAACATGACACTTACACGGCGAGAATTACTAGCTGCCAGTGGAACTCTAGCAATGGGAGTATCCGGCCTATCAAGCAGTGTGCGCGCGGCAGCAATCTTGAACACTGTAAAGCCTAAACGTCTGCGCCCAGGCATGACTGTGGGTTTGGTTACACCTGCCAGTAACGTGCCTGAAGACCAAGAATTGCATGCTGCCATGGACTTAGTGCGATCGCTTGGGTTCTCGGCAGAACCGGCTGTTAATCTTTTTAGTCGAACTCAATATTTGGCAGGTACCGACCAACAGCGGGCCGATGATCTCAATGCCATGTTTGCCAATACTACTATCGATGCGATATTTTGTGTAAGAGGTGGTTATGGTTCTGGGCGATTGCTGCGCTATCTCGACTACGACATGATAGCCGCCAACCCTAAAGTTATTATGGGATACAGTGATATCACCTCGATATTGAACGCCATTTATTTGCGCACTGGCCTAGTAACTTTTCATGGGCCCATTGCTGGTGGAAATTTCTCCAACTACACGTATGAGCAATATAAAAAGGTTCTGATCGAACCGGTCCAAATCGCTCGTATTGGCGAGCCCCCTGAATTCGAAACTCGCCCCGGCGTCGTTGATTGGGAGAACCGATTGACAACTATCGTTTCCGGCGTGGCAGAAGGCCATCTGGTAGGTGGCAATCTGTCTTTGATGGTGACTCTTCTCGGTACGCCGTTCGAGCCCCAATTCGAGGGTGCTATTTTATTTCTGGAAGATGTTGGCGAGCCGCCATACAGCGTTGACCGTATGCTCACGCATTTGTGGATGGCCGGTAAGTTGGAACAGCTTGCTGGAATTGTGTTGGGAAAATTTACTGATGATGGCTATGACAGAAATACCTTCAGCATGGAAGAGGTTTTGCGTAACCGTCTTGAGCCGCTTGGCATACCTACGCTGCGCGGCGCGATGATTGGACACGTCGAGGATAAAACGGTAGTGCCCTTAGGAGTTCGAGCTAGGCTCGATGCAGATGCTGGGGCGTTGACCTTGCTAGAGTCTGCTGTCAGCTAATGATGCTTACTGGAAGCCTCTGGCAATGCTTTCCTTCCAATGCCTAGTTCTAATCTCGCCTATCTCATCTGAAAGCATGCGTGTCACGTCTCTATGGGAAAATTCCTCATCTCAACGGTAGCCCTGGCTACAATTTGGCTCAGGCAATCGCCTCATTGCTGCAACTGTTGGTTTATGAACGCACGTGTATCTTGAAGCAGTTTGATTCTAGAAGGTTCATTTACATACATCATATGCCCTGCCTGATAATATTCAAACTGAAGCTGGTCTGCTTGAATGTCATGCCGATTCAAAGTGAATTCCGCATCGAAAAAAGGCGTCACCATATCGTAGTAACCTGAAGCAATCATGACCTTAAGGCTTGGGTTGATTCTTAACGCAGACGCTAACTCGTGCGCAGTATTTACATAGGTTGGTTCCCATGAGGAGTCATCTGGCTCCGTTCGCCATCGCCATTTTCGGCTTATATCAGGGTCTGCGGGGTCCAGATAGCGCCTATCCCATTTTACTTCTAAGTCGCTTGCCATATAGCTCATCAGTGCCGATCGATAAGCGCCGGATATCGCATCACTGGCGGCATCTCTTGCCGATGTCACAGCTAGATCGTCAACCTCGTCTGCTGTATAGCGGGCATCTAATCCTCCTACAGCCAAACCTTCATCTCGTAGTAATTGCTTTCTAAACCGATTGCCTTGCACTCGCAAATTCGCACGTTCAACATACTCTACGCTTAAGCCAGTAAAGTAAGCTAAGCGGTCTCGCACTGAGTTGAATTCCGATTGACCGATAGCGCTTCCTTTAAAGAGTGCTGGCAGGTATTCGTCAACAGCAAATTCTCGTGCCTGTTGTATAAACTCTTGCTGATTGCTTGGCTTCGGCTGAATTGTGTCGTGATAAAGCGCCGTCGCTGCCATTGTTGGCAAATAAGTAATATGAGAAATGATGTTGTCTCTGACATAGGGGGTTGAGCCTTGATAGTCTAGAGCCTGGGATACAAAGACTATTCCATTCAAACTAATAGATAAATCTCCTTCCAAGATATTGGCCACCACTGCAGCACGCGTTGTTCCAAAGCTTTCTCCGAGTAAAAACTTAGGAGAATTCCAGCGTTGATTTTCTGTTATCCAAGTTCGAATAAAGCTAGCCATAGAATCTGCATCTTCATTCAATCCCCAAAACTCAGCACCTTCATGCTCACCAAGTGCGCGAGAAAAACCCGTACCAACCGGGTCGATAAAAACTAAGTCGGTAACGTCCAAAATCGTTTCAGGTGCATCAACTGTAGGATACGGAGGAGTGCCGGAGTGTTCTGCATCCGAGGGGACTACAATTCTTTTTGGGCCGTAGCCGCCCATATGTAACCAAGTGGATGCCGAGCCTGGGCCACCGTTCCAAACGAAAGTGACAGGTCTAGACTCGTTAGCAGAAAGATTCGTTTTGACATAGCTGAAGGTGAAGATAGTTGCTGTTGGTTCGTCAAACAAGTCGCGCAAATAGGTTTCGCCAGCTGTTGCTGTATAGTCAATTCGCTCACCATTAAATCGTCCCGAATGTTCGCTTACAAAGTACCTAGGTTCAGGAATTTTGGCGGTCTCTTTTTCTTCCTCTGCTGCAGTTGTAAAGCTAGGCAGTATTAAGAAGGTGAACAAGCACAGTTTGGGGAAAAGGTGTGAGGAGGGAGGTAAATGCATGACTAATCCTTGCAATAGTTCATGGGAATGTAACTAGGAATTGAGCATGGGTCAAATCATAGGCTAGAGGTAGCCGCTAGAGGTAGCCGCTAGAGACAGCTGTATTCTATCTACACGCCAGTCATTGCGTATTTCGTAGTCTGCAGCCACAGCAGAAAAAGGCTGAACTAACAAACTGGAATGGCGCTATCTCAGTGTAGGGATAGCCGGTTCAATGAGTTTCTATCTGATATTCGCGATACCTGCGGTATCTTGCTGGCTCGCTAGGTACTCTTCGTAGCTGCCCTGAAAATCTATCAACTGCTGATCTTTAATCTCGATAACCCTAGTGGCCAGTGACGAAACAAACTCTCGATCGTGGCTCACAAAAATTAATGTGCCTTCATAATGATCCAGCGCCAGATTCAATGATTCGATAGATTCCATATCCAAGTGATTGGTTGGCTCATCCAGGATCAGCACGTTAGGGTCGCTCATCATCAGTTTGCCGAACAACAGGCGATTTTTTTCACCACCAGAACAGACTTTCACAGATTTCTCGAAGTCTTCTGTGGAGAACAATAGCTTACCTAATGTAGCACGAACGATTTGATCGCCGTGGCTAGGCTTGCGCCATTGGCACATCCAATCGAATAAATTCATCTCATTATCGAAAGCACTAGTGCTGTCCTGAGGGCAGTATCCCAAGCTGGCGCTTTCTGCCCATTGTATCTTCCCTTGATTCACTGAAAGCTCATTTAACAGACAGCGAAGGAAAGTGGTTTTTCCAACTCCATTTTCGCCAATAACGGCGAGGCGAGTTCCTGCTTCCATTATCATGTTGCCGTCATTGAAAAGGGGCTCATTGTCGAAGCCATGGCCCATCTTCTCAAGAGTCAGAGCCTGACGGTGCAGTTTCTTCTCCTGCTTGAATCGAATGAAGGGGCTGACGCGGCTAGAAGGTTTGATTTCCTCTAGCTCAATTTTTTCTATTTGCTTCGCTCGCGAAGTCGCTTGCTTGGCTTTTGATGCGTTAGCAGAGAAGCGACTGACGAAATGTTTAAGTTCAGTGATCTGGGCTGATTTTTTTGCATTGACTGACTGTAACCGTTCTCGAGCCTGAGTAGAGGCTGTCATGAAATGATCATAGTTTCCTGGATACAGGCGCAGCTCACCGAAATCGATATCGGCCATATGCGTACACACAGAATTCAGGAAATGCCGGTCATGAGAAATAATTACCATGGTACATTTGCGCTCTTCCAAGACACCCTCTAGCCAACGAATAGCATTTATGTCGAGGTTATTGGTAGGCTCGTCTAATAACAGGATATCGGGGTCTGAAAATAGAGCCTGCGCCAGTAGTACTCTTAACTTCCAGCCCGGGGCAACTTCTTTCATGGGGCCAAAATGCAATTCTTCAGCGATACCTGCGCCCATCAGTAATTCGCCAGCACGGCTTTCGGCGGTATAGCCATCCATTTCCGCGAACTGAATTTCCAGCTCGGCAACCTTCATGCCGTCATCGTCTGACATATCCGGCAGATTATAGATGCGATCCCTCTCTTGCTTTATCTCCCACAATTCTGCATAGCCCATGATGACTGTGTCGATCACATTGAATTCTTCAAACGCGAACTGATCCTGACTCAATGACCCCAAGCGTTCATTAGGCCCTATCGCAACATTGCCTGATGTGGGAGTGAGCTTGCCTTCCAAAATTCTCATGAAGGTAGTCTTGCCGCAGCCGTTGGCACCGATCAATCCATAACGGTTACCATCGCCGAATTTGACCGAAATATTTTCGAATAAGGGCTTGGCACCAAACTGCATAGTGATGTTTGCGGTAGAGATCAAGGGGGACGTCCTAAAAGCTAATAATGATTGAAAAGCGTCTTTTAGCGAGCTTGCTATGAGGGGGCGTACTATAGGGATTTGTTGGGATTACGTCAATCGAACCGACGCGATAGCTAACTTGACTGACCCTCACGCCGGTGCAGGGGTTTTCAGCGAGTGCTTTGCTGACTCAAAGAGTCTCGACTAAGCCATTCGCCCAATTCATAGCCTCCAAATAATGAGCGCTAAACTGAATTGGCCTGCCTAGGGAATTTTCCAGTTCTTCCCATTGGCCTCTTTCATACAATATAACGGCATTTAAGAGCTTGCCTAGATTGCCCTCGCCGGTAAGTAAGGCGGAGGTAATGTCGTTCGATAGTGGTAGCGATTGCAGTATAGTACTCATTGATTGACCCATAATCGCATCAATCAATGAGAATAAACCTGTAGTAAATGCGACGTCGGCTTCTACTTGGAAATCTTTTGACAGCGACTTCATCATTGCCGCTCGTTGTATCGTCATTAATATCAATTCATTCGGTTTATCATCGATTTTGGTTAGGGCGATGATTACAAACCAGTCTCGTATAGGCTTGAGGCCTAAAGCCACCACTGCCTGTTTTATTGAGGTAATTTCTCGCCTGAATCCGAAATACGGTGAATTGATGATCCGCAATATTTTGTAGCTGAGGCTCACGTCCCGGCTTATCAATTTTTCCAGTATATCAATGTTGCAATTAGGGTCTTCAAGCATCGTTAGAACTTCAAGCAGTGCTACTCGGCTGGGCTTGAAGTCCACTCCCTCGATAACTATGGGTTCACTTGTAAAATAACCTTGGAAGTAATCAAAACCAAGGGATTTACACAGCTCAAACTCCTCTTGCGTCGCGACCTTTTCGGCCAATAATCGTAGCTTGTGGGATTTAAGTTGTTTAACATTTTCCGCCAATAAACTTCGGTCACATTCCATGATGTCGATTTTAACAATATCAATCAGATCGAATAGAGGCGCTTTGCCTTCTTCGAAAACATAGTCATCAAGAGCAACAGTGAAGCCTTTCGCAGAGAAGCTTTTAATCGCAGTCAACAATTCGTCATCAACTTCAATATCTTCCAGTATTTCAATAACGAAAAAGCTAGGTGGAAATGGCAGTGGCAGCTGTCCAACTATGAAATCACGAGTTAGGTTTACAAAGCAGGTGCGCCCGCCTGAAATAGCGTCGATACCTATTTCAAGAAAGGCATTGATCATCACCTGAGAGCTGGCAGAGTTTCCGTCAGTGACACCGGCAACATTCGAGAGCCCGCTCCGAAATAGCAATTCATAGGCAAAAACATTGAGCGCTCTATCGAAAATAGGCTGCCTAGCGAGGAATATACTCTCGGTGTTAGTTAGGGGGGGAGCGGGCAGCACTTTTTCCTGTTTCCTGTCATCGGCAATACTGTCTGTATAAATTAGTTACGAGTAGGTATACATCACCAATCATAGCGCCGCCATCGAAAAATGGAAAATAGTTTTATAATTGACACACTTTTACTCGCCAATCCAGATAGTCAAGCTATTTGCTATGGCGGAATGTGGTTAGGGTGATCAGGTGAAAAAGCACTAAAGTCTCTGGATAATCCTGTCGTAAGAGAGAGATAAAGGTATGTCGTTCAGGGGGGAAGGCGCTTATCGAGTGCTTTGCTGACTCAGCTATGACGCGAGAAATTGGCAGTGATTTGGAGGTCTAAGCTATTCGAGTATCTGACATTCATGGAGTCTCAGTTGAGAGATATTTTATTCTCACCTTTCATTTGAATTGGTCCGTTAAGCTAACAATATGAAAAACTATCTGTCCGTAAAAATTCTGATTCTTGTGTTATTTTCACTAAACGGGGCGTTGGTATTGGCTCAGGAATTCAATTTTGAGCCGCCGTTTTTCAGAGCCTCCTGGTCTGTGGAGTCGTCACTTTTTGATTGTCGCGTCAGTCAGCAAATTCCTGGTTTCGGTGAGGCGCGGTTTCAGCATCGGGCCGGTGAGGCTCTTGGTTTTCAGTTGATTGACTTCAGTAAGCAGCTAGATTTTTCCGAAGTAGCACTTTCTCTGCAGCCGGCCATATGGAACGATAAAGATAGAGCTAGAGAATTGGGTGCTGTTGATCTAGGACAGGGTCTTAGCTCGGATATGGCATTGCTTCTTATGTCTGAGCTACGCTCTAGAATGATGCCTGAATTTCAGGGAATGGCAGCCTATGATCCGGAACAGAATATAAAGGTGTTGTTATCCCCTATTAATTTTGCGGAAGCTTTTGAAGCCTATCAGGTGTGTGCGCTTTCGTTGTTGTCTGTCAATTTCGATCAGGTTCAGCGATCCACTTTGTATTGGGAGTTGGAAGTCAGAGAGCTAAATGATGAGGCGAAGGTAACACTGGAGCGTATTGCTGTTTATGCTAATGCCGATCCATCAATATCGAGTGTTGAAATTGATAGTTACACCGATACCTCTGGCAGTAACATTTTCAATCAGGAAATTTCCGAAGATAGGGCCGAGAATGTCGTCTCCTATCTGGTTGCACAAGGCGTGGAACCTTCAATGATTGTCTCTACAGCGCACGGTGAGAGCCAGGAATACCTGATCCACGATCCAGAGACCAGCGAAGCGATGAAAAACGAAAATCGAAGAGTGATAATTGTATTATCCCAAAGGTGAGCTCTTTGATTACTTAGGTTCTTTCGGCTCTTTGCCCTCCTCGACCGCGAGAATATAGCCAAACAGGCTAGAGATGGTTTTAAAAACCGGCTTTGGTATATCTCTTCCCAGGGGAATATCTCTGAATTCTTTGCTCATGGAGAAATCCTTAAGATCTGGAATACTGCCTTTGGCGGCGGCGTCCGCTAGTCTTTCGTCAAGCTCACTGACTTTGCTAGTAGCCTGACTTGAATTAACCTCTTTTTCTGACATCAATTTTGCTCCGGACGCAGTGCTTGGAAGCGCAGGGAGGCCAATTGTAGATCGTTAAGGCCAAGGTTTTTCTCAAGTACTGGGGCTTGTATTTCAAGCTCAGTCCTCGGTGCTCCTTGCTCACAGCCAATAACTACGTAGACACTGTCTTTGTGAATGCTGATTTCTACTTCTATTTTACCGGTTCTGGGAAGGTCCACAGTGAAGCTGGCTTTCCACAAGTTTAACTCGCCAATTTCTTCTATATAGGCGCGGCCGTGACTGATGGATAAGGGAATTGAATTACTGTAAGAGCCAAAGTTAACGGGCAATTCAAACAACCAGCGTAGTGAACCCTGCTCTGTTTCGAGCAATGTCCTGCTTTGATTAGTAGAAATTTGTGTCAGTGCCTGCTCGGTTCTGTTCAGTAACAGTAATCGCGTATTGAGTGCGTTCTGTTCATTGTTCCGGTATTGGGTAATGCCGAAAGCTTCTACTTCAGCGCTGCGCCCGGCACCTAGCGCAACTGGCTTTATGCCGGCTCCAAGTGCGCCCATAAGCTTGAGTAATTGACCTTTCAAGTCCCCGTTAATGCTGCGCTGCAGTGTTTGATCCCCTTTAGTCCGCGCATCTACTTTACTTTCAAAAAGCAGGCCGGAGTCCTCCACAGCAAGTTTCAATTTTCCCGGATCAGCAAGCTGGCTCTTGCTGATGGCTTGCTTTTGAAGTGCTGCCAGTAAATCGGGGCTACCGCTGGGCAGTGAGCGCAGTGCAGAGGCGCTGTGGTTGTTTATCAGATTAATTAGCTGGGCAATGCTTGAGCGAGTCCTCGCTGATTCCATTTGTACTAGTTTTTCGGAAATCACTACCGACTGATGCGCTGTTGCGCCGCTTTCCCTGGTAGCAGGATTGATAAGAGCAAAGCTGATCTGTGGTTCTAGTGACACCACCTTTATTAAGAGGGACTGCCCTGGCTTTAGTGCTATTGCAGTTTGGGTCTCGAATGTTTGTCCTTCAATTCGAAGCCGTGTTTGATTGGCCTTGGTAGCGATAACTGTCGCCTGGAGCTCCTGATTGATTTTCCAGGCAGGGGATTTTCCCGCCTGTGTAAAACCGGTAAGGGCAGCGCGAAGTCTGGGGAGATCAGAACTGAAAAGCTCTTGGCTCAATGGGGTTATCTCGCATGGAATATTGAATTTTATATATACCACATATCCGGTGGAGCATAGAAGTTGGAGCGTTTTATAGCCATGGCACAGTACTTGCTAAATACCTAACAGAGACGGTAAATAACGTAGACGAAAATAGCTAGTTTGGACGCTAAGGCCCGTTTAAAGGGGTGTTCGGACGGATCGAACGGTATTGGCGTCATAAATATGGTGGTAGAAAAATAACGTTGTCAATAGATTGACAGTGGGTCGAGCGAGCTCGATTGGCAGATTGATAACACTAAAAGAAGCAATGAGATGAAAAAGCGCAAAGGCTCAAAGCAATCAGGATCAGAAAAGGCAGCTCAGTTCCTGATGGTAATGGGGGAGCAATCAGCAGCGGATATTCTGCGTCAGCTTTCCAGTGACGAAGTCCAGAAGATTGGATTTGAGATGAATGGCATGGGTGAGATGGGTGTGGATGATGTTAATAAAGTGCTGATCTCCTTCCTCGATCAGTCGCAGCAGGATACCTCCATTAGTATGGAGTCGGAGAAGTTCACAAGGTCTGTGCTGGTGCAGGCTTTAGGTGATGAAAATGCAGACCGAATCCTAGCAAAGATCACCCTAGGAGGAAGTACCAGGGGGCTAGATTCACTGAAATGGATGGAGCCACAGCTGATCGCTGGCATTATTGAGACCGAACACCCGCAGATTCAAGCGATTGTAGTTTCCCATCTAGGCGAAGAATTGGCCGGTGAAGTGCTGGCCAACCTGCCTGAAGATGCTGCCGTTGAATTGGTCATCAGGATGGCTGAGATGGAATCGGTGGATCCGGCGGCATTGCAAGAACTTAACGAAACCCTTGAGAAACAAGTTGAGGGTGTGGTTAGCAAAAAAAGCCCAGAATTGGGTGGAGTTAAAAGCGTTGCCGGTATTTTCAACGCCCTCGATAAAGCTTTTGAAGAAAGGCTCATGAAGAAAATTGCCGAACAAACTGAGGACACAGCGGAGCGTATACAGGAAGAAATGTTCGTTTTTGATGACCTCAAGAAAATACCGGACAGAGACTTCCAAAAGCTTCTCAGAGAATTGGCTACAGACCAGCTGGTTCTGGCGTTAAAGGGTGCAGATAAAACCATTGAAGAAAAGGTACTCAAGAATATGTCTAGCCGTGCAGCAGAAATATTCGTTGAAGACATGGAAAGCCTAGGACCGG
>Ga0209632_10001184_pt1 | contig 26875 bp, 26 predicted proteins | sample COG_10_FD_184754 | JGI IMG/M metagenome (GOLD analysis project Ga0209632, IMG submission 184754) | Pelagic Microbial community sample from North Sea - COGITO 998_met_10 (SPAdes) (version 2) | ecosystem: Environmental > Aquatic > Marine > Neritic zone/Coastal water | place: Helgoland, sampling... | reverse complement strand
ATTTTTTTTCAATTTTTCAAAATCTTCATCAGCATGGTATGATGATCTTGTTAAGGGGGATGATGAAACTAAAAGAAAACCTTTTGATTTTGCAATATTTTCCAGTTCTTTAAACTCTTTAGGATGATAATATCTATTTAGAGGGTGGTGTTTAGCTGATGGCTGTAAATATTGACCTATAGTTAAAAAATCTACTTCTGCAGATCTTAAATCATCCATTACCTGTAGCAGCTCGTCTTTGTCTTCACCTAAACCAACCATTAAACCTGATTTTGTGAAAATTTTTTTATTTAATTTTTTTACGTTTTTTAAAAGTTCTAATGAACCAAAGTATCTGGCACCAGGTCTAACTCTTAAATAAAGCCTTGGCACTGTTTCGATATTGTGGTTAAAAACATCTAAATCAGCTTCAAGAAGTTTTTTATAAGCATCGCCTTTTCTTAAAAAATCAGGTGTAAGCACTTCAATAGAAGTTTTTGGATTTTTATTTCTAATTGCATTGATAACTTCAAAAAAATGCGTTGAACCTCCGTCATTAAGATCATCTCGATCCACAGAAGTAATAACAACATGTTTCAAATTCAATTTTTTAACTGCATTAGAGATTTTGTAGGGTTCAAATGGATCTAACTTTTCAGGTTTTCCAGTTTTAACATCACAGAACGCACATGCTCTTGTACAAGTGTCGCCCATTATCATGAAAGTTGCATGTCTCTTGCTCCAACATTCCGTTATGTTTGGGCAGTTTGCTTCCTGACAAACGGTAACAAGGTTATTTTGATTAACTATTGTTTTTGTTAAAAAAAACTCCTTACTATTAGTCAATTTAGATTTAATCCAATCAGGTTTTTTTTTAATTGGATTTATAGGTTTGTTTACTTTTTCTGGATGTCTAATTTTCATTTGACCTAATTATATAAATTTTTTCATTTTTCTTCCCTAGTAAAAATCTTTCCCTAATTAAAGTTTCTATATAATCAAGATCAAGATTATCACTTAAAAGAGAATTTTTATACTCTAAAACTTTTATCTTTGTTATTATTCTAAATTCAGTTTTATTAAAATTTTCTAATTTTTTTTTTTTATCAAAAAAAGAAATGAGCCCTCTTTCACCAGACAAAAGATTGAAGAAAAAATATAAAACAAAAAAAGTTGATATCAATAAGAAAAAATTTTTTTTTAATATTTCAAGCATTAGAGATTATTATTCATTCTAGCTTTTTTTCCAAGCTCTTCTTCAATACGAATTAATTGATTATATTTCGCTACTCGTTCGGATCTTGATAGAGATCCTGTTTTTATTTGACTTGAGTTAGTTCCAACTGCTAAATCAGCAATAAAAGTGTCCTCACTATCTCCAGACCTATGTGAAATTACAGTTTTAAAGCCAATAATTTGAGCAAATTTAATTACATCTAATGTTTCTGAAACTGTTCCTATTTGGTTTAGTTTAATTAAAATTGCATTTGATGAACCGTTTAAAAAACCTTTTTTAAGTCTCTCCAAATTTGTCACATAAAGGTCATCACCAACTATTTGAACTTTTTGCGTTAACGTCATTAGCTTGTTCCATGATGTCCAGTCATTTTCAGCAAAGGGATCTTCAATAGATTTTATATTATATTTTTTAATTATCTTTTTGTATTCTTGAATAGATTTATCAACAGAAACATAGCTTTTAGAGTGAATAGAGTATTTTTTTTTTTTATGCAATTCATTTGCTGCTACATCTAAACAAATTGATACATCCTTTCCATTAACAAAGCCTGATTTTTTAATTGATGAAACAATTAAATCTAGGGCTTGAGTATTACTACTTATCATGGGTGCAAATCCACCCTCATCACCTACTGAAGTTGATAGACCCTTATTTTTTATGATCTTGCTTAAATTTTTAATCACGACAAAACAAATTCTCATAGCATCAGAAAAACTTTTTGCTCGATCAGGTCGAATCATAAATTCTTGTATTCTAAGACCATTATTTGCATGCACTCCTCCGTTAATTATATTCATTAATGGATATGGTAATTTAAAATTTTTTTTAATTAGAAAAGTTTTATATAAAGATTGCTTTCTCACTTTAGCAGAAAGTTTTTTTACGGCCATTGATACTGAAAGTATTGCATTTGCTCCTAATTTAGTTTTTTGTCTGGTGCCATCTAAATTAATCATTAAGCTATCAATTCTTTCTTGATCATGAACACTGTGCCCTTTTAATCTTTTTGAAATTTTAGTATTAACTAATTTAACTGCACCTAAAACGCTTTTTCCCAAATAAAGATTGTTATTTCGATCTCTTTTTTCAAATGCTTCGTATGTACCTGTTGATGCACCAGATGGGCATATAGCTGATGCACTAATATTTTTAGTATAAACTTCAGCTTCAACTGTAGGGTTTCCTCTACTGTCAAAAACTTGACGGGCTCTTACTTTAAAGATTTTACTCACTATTTTTTAATTAAATTATCTATATCGGAAAGTTGTTTTAGTAAATTTTCCAATTTATCTAATGGAACCATGTTTGGTCCATCTGACGGCGCGTTATCGGGGTCTTGATGTGTTTCAATAAAAACTCCCGCAACACCAACTGCGACTGCTGCTCTTGCTAAATGTTCTACAAATTCTCTTTGTCCTCCAGAAGATTCTCCTTGCCCACCCGGTTGTTGAACTGAATGTGTGGCATCAAAAATTACTGGATAACCATTCTTTGCCATTATGGGTAATGACCTCATATCAGATACTAATGTATTATAACCAAAGCTTGCCCCTCTTTCAGTGACTAAAATATTTTTATTACCTGAGTCTGCAATTTTTTTAGTAACATTTACCATATCCCATGGTGCTAAAAATTGACCTTTTTTAACATTAATAATCTTATTTGTTTTTGCGGCAGCTATTAAAAGATCTGTTTGTCTGCACAAAAATGCAGGTATTTGTAAAACATCAACATGATTTGCAACAAGTGAACATTGTTCAGCATTATGGATGTCTGTTAAGATTGGAATATTAAATTCTTTTTTTAATTTATCAAATACTGGAAGTGAAGCCTCAAGACCTGCTCCTCTTTGTCCTTTTAAACTAGTTCTATTAGCTTTATCAAAAGAGGTTTTGTAAATAAACCCGAGGCCAAACTTTTTAGTAATTTCTTGAATTTTACCAGCCATATCCATTGCATGTTGTTCTGTTTCAAGTTGACAAGGCCCAGCAATAATACAAATTTTATTTTTGTTTGAAATTTCAGTATTTCCACAATTTACTTTAATGTTATTCATTTATGATTTTTTGATGCTTTGATAAAAGAAGAGAATAATGGATGAGGGGCCAAAGGTCTAGATTTAAATTCTGGATGAAACTGAACCCCTATAAACCAAGGATGATTTTTAAGCTCAATAATTTCTGGTAATTTATTATCAGGAGATAAACCGGAAAAAACCATACCTTTTGATTCAAATTTATCCTTAAAAGCTATATTCACCTCGTATCTATGTCTATGTCTCTCTTTAATTAATTTTGATTTATAGATATGTTTAATCAGAGAGTTTTCTTTAAGTTTTGCATCATAGGAACCTAATCTCATAGTACCCCCAAGATCTTTATCGGTACCCTTAATCATTTTACCATCTTTGGTCCATTCATTAATTAATCCAATTACAGGTAAGCCCTTCTTGTCAAATTCACTTGAGGTAGCATTCTTTAAATTGAGTTGGTTTCTTGCAAACTCAATTATTGCCATTTGCATTCCAAAACAAATACCTAGAAAGGGTATTTTGTTTAATCTAGCATATTTTATTGCTTCAATTTTTCCATCAGTTCCTCTTTTACCAAAACCACCAGGAATTAGAATTCCTGAAACATTTTTTAGTTTTTTCTTAATTTCAGAAACTTTTAATTTTTCAGAATCTATTCTAACTAGATTAACTTTAATTTTGTTATCAATACCGCCATGAGTTAAAGCTTCATCTAAAGATTTGTACGCATCTTTCAATTCTACATATTTTCCAACTATTGCAATATTAACTAGTTTTTTATTTTGTAAAATTATCTTAGTTATTTTTTTCCACGGATTTAGATTTGCTGGTTTTTTTGATTTTAATTTAAAATAATCTAATACTTGAACATCTAGCTTTTCTCTGAAAAAACTCATTGGAGCTTCATAAATAGTTCTAACGTCGACTGTCTCTATTACGTTCTTAATGTCTACATTACAAAATAATGAGATTTTTTTTCTATGTTCTAGAGGGATTGGTCTTTCAGATCTACAAATTATAATATCAGGCTGAATACCTATGCTTCTCAATTCTTTTACTGAGTGTTGGGTTGGTTTTGTTTTTATCTCATCTGATGCTTTTAAATAAGGAACTAATGTTAAATGAATAAAAAGTGCATTTTTTTTTCCTACATCATTAGCAAACTGTCTAATAGCTTCTACAAAAGGTAAACTTTCAATATCACCTACAATTCCACCTATCTCACAAATAACAAAATCTTCTTTTGAAGAGTCATTTTTAATAAACTCTTTTATTCGATCTGTTATATGGGGTATTACTTGAACTGTTTTACCAAGATATTTTCCTTTACGTTCCTTTCCAAGAACATCGTTATAAATCTTACCTGTTGTAATGTTATCTGATTTTTTTGCTGATACACCTGAAAATCTTTCATAGTGTCCCAAATCAAGATCAGTTTCAGCACCATCATCTGTTACAAAAACTTCACCATGTTGAAATGGACTCATTGTTCCTGGATCAACATTCAAATAAGGATCTAATTTTCTAAGTCTTACTTTATAGCCTCTTGATTGAAGTAAATAACTAAGTGAAGCTGAGGATAATCCTTTTCCTAAAGATGAAACCACGCCGCCAGTGACAAAAATAAATCGCGCCATGGAATTATCTTATAACGAATAAAAAAGTAATTGGAAAGTATTAATTGTTATTTTCAGGAATGGCTGGTGCATCTTCTGTTTTTTCTTCTACAGTATCTAAAACTGAAGAAGTTGGAGCAAGATCGCCTCTAGATATAATGGTTAACCCCAAGCTACAAATGATAAAAAGAGAAGCAATAACGGCTGTTGCCTTAGTCATGACATTTCCAGCAGATTTAGAGAACATCATATTTTCTTGAGAAACTCCAATTCCAAGAGCGCCACCCTCTGATTTTTGCATTAGAATTAATAAAACAAGAATAATAGCAAACACTATGTTAAGGACTAATAATATATTTTCCATTGTGGTTAATTATATGTTTTTTTAATTATATCAATAAATTTTTTTGGATCTTGAGACGCTCCACCTATCAAATAACCGTCTATATTATCAATAGACTTTAGTTCGGAAATATTTTTAGTATTAACTGATCCTCCATATAGAACTTTGCAATTTTTAATCTTTTTTTTAATAAAATTAATTGATTCAAATAATTCATTGGGTTTTGGAATTAAACCTGTTCCGATCGACCAAACTGGTTCATAGGCAACTAAAATATTCTTCTTATCTTTTATCTTACTTAAGCCCATTATAATTTGTTTATTCAAAACTTGTTTAGTAACTTTTTTTCTTTTTTCTTGTATCGTTTCGCCGATACAAAAAATAACTTTAAGACCAGATTTAAGGGCACTTTTAATTTTAAGATTAATTAATTTGTTAGTTTCACCTGATTGTCTATTTTCTGAATGTCCAATAATAACATATTTAGCCCCAACATTTTTTAACATCATAGAATTTACAGAACCAGTAAAAGCACCATAAGTTTCATGTTCATGGCAATTTTGAGCACCGACCTCTATATTTGAAGTTTTTAGTTTTTCTGCCATAGAATGAATTAATGTATTGGGTGGACAATAAATTATTTTTGAAAATTTATTTTTTTTAAAGCTTTTAAAAAAATTAATGACTTTATACAGTGAATTTAGAGAGTTTAAACCACCAAACATTTTCCAATTAGCAATAAAATACATATATTTATTTGTCATCCAGTATATTTTAATCTATAGGTTTGCTTTTTATAGATCAATAAATTTATAAAGTAATGATTAGTAGTTTTAGAAATTTTGCCAAAACTAAGTTCGCTGGCTTGTTAGTTTTTATTATGATTATCCCATTTGTTTTTTGGGGTATGGGCAGTATGTTTAGTGGTGGAAATACCAACAACATAGCAAAAATTAATAAAACAAATATATCCACACAAGAATTTATAGACTATCTAAATAAATCCGGCGTTCCTGAAGAAACAATTAAAAAAAACTTAAATAATAAAATTATTGAAGAGTTATTATCTGGTTTGGTTTCAACAACATTACTAGATTTAGAAATTAAAGATTTTGGTCTTATTGTTTCAGAAAATACACTTCTTAAAAAGATTAAAGAAAATAAAAATTTTTTTGATGATAAAGGAATATTTCAAAGAATTAAATATGAAAAATTTTTACTTGAGAATAACTTGTCAGCTCCTAATTTTGAACAAAGGTTGAAGAACAGAGAATTGCAAAAAAATTTATTTGATTATGTGGGTGCAGGTATAGTTTCACCAAAATTTTTAATAAATAAGCTGTATGAGGAAGAAAATAAAAAACTTGAAATAGAATTTTTAAATCTAGAGAGTTTTTATAAAAAAAAAGAGAATATTACAGATAAAGATTTAAAAGAATTTCTTATCAAAAATAAAGGTCAGCTAGAAATTGAATATATCAACTTCAAATATGTGATAATAAATCCTAAAAATTTAATAGGTGTAGATGAGTTTAATCAGACTTTTTTTGACAAAATTGATCAAATTGAAATTGATATATCGAACGATGTAGCATTTAACACAATAATATCAAACTTAAATATAACACCATTCATTATAACAGATTTCAAAGTTTCATCAGATAAAAATAAAATTGAAAAAAAAATATTTGAATTAAGAAACATTAAATCTGATATTTTTGAAAATGATAACGACTATATTCTTTACGAAATCAATAATATTGAACAAAAGGAACCAGATTTAACTGATAAGCAAACAAAAAAAGAGATTACACAACTAGTTTCTCAGAAAAATAAATTTGATTATAACAAAAAATTACTAGAGAAAATTAAAAATGAAGAATTTGATAACAGCAATTTTTTAGATATGGGTCAGGGCAAAATTGAAAATACGAAATTAAACTCAATTAAAGATAACAGTATATTTGATATCAATGCAGTTGAAATTTTATATTCATTGCCAGTGAATTCTTTCACTTTGATAAATGATGAAGAAAATAATATTTATTTAGCTAAAGTTAAAAAACTTGAAAATGTATTAACTAATATTAATACCGATAAATTTAATGAATATACCAATAAACAAAATTCTTTCAGTAAAAATACACTGTTAAAATCTTATGATTTGCTCTTAAGTGAAAAGTATGATGTTATTTTAAATCTAAAAACAATAGAACGAGTTAAAAACTTCTTTCAATGATGATTAATCGAAGCTTCAAGGAATTTAAGTTTCGACACAGAAACAAAAAAAATCAAATAATATATACATCGAAAAAAATTAAAAACGATGATGATATATTAAATTTAATTGATAATTTTTTAATCGAAAAAAATAGTTTTATTTTTGAGTCTGTTGAAAAGGGTAAAATCAGAGGAAGATATACTATATTTGGTAAAAATCCTGACAAAATATGGGAATTTAATAATAACAATTCTTACCTAATTAAAAATAAAAAAAAATTTAGATTAAAAGAAAAACCCCATAAGTTAATTGAAAATATTATTGAAAAATTTAAGTTTAAAATTCCTTCGGGCTTGCCACCTATATCATCTCTGATATCAGGTTATTTTTCTTACGATTCAATTCGCTACATAGAAAATATTCCCAATAACTGTAAAGATGATCTTAAAGTTCCTGATGTAAGGCTTATGAGACCCAGAACTTTAATAATTCATGATAATTTAAAAAAAAGGATATTTTATATTATTAATATTTTTCATGATGAGAAGATAAACGATTACCCAAAAAAATATTTAGAAATTAAATCAGAACTTTTAAACCTTTTGGCACAATCATCAAAAAAAAATATTAATAAACTTGCGTCAATTAAATTAAATAAAATAAAAATAAAATCAAATACCAAAAAAAATAAATTTCTTAAAATGGTTAATAAAGCTAAAGAATACATTAAACTTGGCGATATTTTTCAAGTTGTTTTGAGTCAAAGATTTGAAGCAAAATTAACAAAAAAACCACTAGATATTTATAAAAAACTTAGAATAACCAATCCATCACCCTTTATGTATTTTTTTAATTTTAATGACTTTCAAATAATTGGAGCGAGCCCTGAAATTTTAGTAAGATTAAGAGATAATAAAATTACGGTAAGACCTATTGCCGGAACAAGACCGAGAGGACAAACTATAGCTCAAGACAGGTTTTATGAAAAAGATTTACTTAAAGATAAAAAGGAACTTTCTGAACATTTAATGTTGCTTGATTTGGGTAGGAATGATGCGGGAAAAGTATCAAAAATAAATACAATAAAGGTAACAGAAAGCTTTGTTATTGAAAAATATTCACATGTAATGCACATAGTTTCTAATGTAATGGGTGATTACAATAAGAAATTTTCTAAATTTAAATCTTTAATGGCTGGTTTCCCTGCCGGAACAGTGTCCGGTGCTCCAAAAATTAGAGCTATGGAAATTATAGATAAGCTAGAAAGTTCAAAAAGGAAAGTTTATGCTGGTGGAATTGGTTATTTTTCTGCAAACGGTGAATTCGATACCTGTATAGCATTAAGAACAGCTGTTACAAAAAAAGATAAATTTTATGTTCAAGCTGGCGCTGGTATAGTTGCAGACAGTGTACCAACAAAAGAATATGAGGAAACAGTCAATAAAGCCAAAGCTTTAATTAATGCATTAAAATAATGAAGATAGTACTAATAGACAATTATGATAGTTTTACTTTTAACCTGTTTCATTATCTTTCCTCTTTAAAAGTAAACGTTGAAGTTGTTAGAAATGACAAAATTACTTCTAATGAGATATTAAAAAAAAAATATAACAAAATTGTAATTTCTCCAGGCCCAGGTAATCCCAATCAATCTGGCAACTGTTTAGAAATAGTGAAATCTCTTTATAAAAGAATACCAATATTTGGTGTGTGTTTGGGGCATCAAATAATTGGTCAAGTTTTTGGATCAAAGATTATTCAAGCTAGAAAATTAATGCATGGAAAAACTAGCAATATCATATCTAGAAATAGTGGGATATTAAAAAATCTCCCCAAAAATTTTGAAGCTACAAGGTATCACAGCTTAATAATTGATAAAAAAACCCTATCAAAAGACCTTGAAATTACTGCCGAAACTAAAGATGGATTAATAATGGGCGTTAAACACAAAAAATATAATGTCCACGGGGTGCAATTCCACCCTGAAAGTATTAAAACAAAATTTGGTATTAAAATTTTTAAAAACTTTATTAACTATAAAGATTAATGAAACAATACATAGATAAAATAAAAAAAAGACAAAACCTTTCTTTTAACGAAAGCAAGGCTGCTTTTGAAATATTAATGGATGGCAAAGCCAATGATGATGAAATATTTAATTTTTTGACTTTATTATCTGCTAAAGGTGAGGCCTCAGATGAAATAGCTGGTGGTGTTTATGTCTTAAGAAATAAATCTAAAAGAGTTAATGTAGAAAATTGTGTCGACACATGTGGAACTGGTGGAGATGGAATGAATACACTAAATATTTCAACAGCATCAGCCTTATTGCTATCAAGTATGGGTGTTAAAGTGGCAAAACATGGAAATAAGGCTGTCTCTTCAAAATGTGGATCAGGTGATGTTTTGGAAGCAATGAATATTAAAATTAATTTAGAGCCATCTGATATAGAAAATCAAATAAAAAAAAATAATTTTGGTTTTATGTTTGCACCAAATTATCATAGTGCTATGAAATTTGTAGGACCTACAAGAAAAAAAATTGGTAAAAGGACAATCTTCAACATGATTGGTCCTTTAAGTAGCCCTGCCCTTGTAAAAAGACAGGTTGTTGGTGTTTTTGATAAAAAATTATTAAATATATTTGCAAATGCTTTAAATAACATAGATGTAAAATTTGCATGGATTGTAAATAGTGAGGATGGTTTGGATGAAATATCTCCATATTCAAAAACTAATGTAATTCAATTAAAAGATAATAAGATCTCTGAAATTATTATTGATCCAAAAAAATTAAATATTAAAGCAGATAAATTTGAAAATATTCTTGGTGATGATGCAAAATTTAATGCAGATAAAATAATTAATATTTTCAGGGGTGAGGATAATGATTTTTCAAAAGCTGTTTGTTTAAACTCAGCCGCAGGACTAATAGTTAATGAAAACTACCAAAACTTTAAAGATGCTTATGACAAAATACGTGAACATATTTTATCAGGAAAAACTATTAAACATTTGCAAAAAATACAAAATGCCTGAAAATATTCTTGAAACAATAATTAAAAAAAAAAGTGAAAAAGTTCACAACCTAAAAAAAACTATTAAATTGAACTCATTAATTGACACAATCAATCAAAATAACTCATTTATCAATTTCAAAGAAAAAATTGAAAATAATATTAATAATAAGAAATTTTCAATTATTGCTGAAATTAAAAAAGCCAGTCCTTCCGCAGGTATAATCATCAAAGATTACAATCCTGTAGAAATAGCAGACATTTACAAAAATAATAAAGCCACTTGTTTATCAGTTTTAACAGAAGAAGATTTTTTCTTAGGTAATTTAGTACATATAAGTAAAATAAAACAAAAAATAAAATTACCTATCCTTTGTAAAGATTTTTTTATTGATAAATTTCAAATACATCTTGCTAAAAGTTATGGTGCTGATGCAATATTAATTATATTGGCTGCTATCTCCGATTCCCTTGCCGACGAATTATATGATGAAGCTTTGAAATTAAAAATGTCTGTTATTGTTGAGGTTCATACTATTGATGAGGCTAAACGTGCATTAAGATTTAAAGATGCCTTAATCGGTATTAACAATAGAAATCTTAAAACTCTTAAAACAGATTTAAATACAACTTATGATATTCATAATGTTTTAACCAATCATCAAGGTCCATTAATTTCTGAAAGTGGGATTAAAACAAAAGATGAACTTCTGGAATTATCCAAAAAAACTTCTATTAAATCCTTTTTAATAGGTGAATCGCTTTTAAAAAATTTGGATAATAATTCAATTTTTTCAGTTCTTTAGACAAATAAAGGCCAATATTAAAGGCTTTTTAGCTATTGTTTATTTATGAGAACTTTTGTAGAACAGATTTGTACGATATTTGTTCTTATGCTTACAAAAAAACAAAAAAACCTGCTACTATTTATCAACAAGAAGTTGAGAAGTTCTGGCGTATCTCCCTCTTATGAAGAGATGAAAGATTCATTAAACTTGAAGTCCAAATCTGGGATTCATAGGTTAATTAGCGCTTTAGAAGAAAGAGGGTTTATTAAACGACTTGCTCACAAAGCAAGAGCATTAGAGGTGATTAAACTACCAGAAACAGCCTCTGCTAATGATATATACAACAGCTTCTCACCTAGTGTTATCAGGGGTGGTCTAGATGAAGAAAAAATTTCATCTAATGAAACTGAGGTACCAGTTTTAGGTAAAATAGCTGCGGGAACACCTGTTGAAGCAATCCAGAATGAAGTTTCAAGAATACCTCTGCCAAGTAATTTAGAAAAGAATGGTGATTATTTTGGTCTTAAAGTTCAAGGAGATTCAATGATTGAGGCTGGAATTAACGAAGGTGATACTGTAATTATCAAAAGAACAGATACTGCTGATAATGGAAAAATAGTTGTTGCTTTAATTGATGAACACGAAGCTATGCTTAAAAGAATAAGAAAAAAAGGAAAAGTTGTTGCGTTAGAGAGTGCAAATAAAAACTACGAAACAAAAATTTTTGGCCCAGATAGAGTTAAAGTTCAGGGTGTTTTAGTATCTTTATATAGAAACTTCTAGAAAAATAGTCTAAACATTTTCAATGAAAAAAGTAGCAACTAGATTTGCTCCATCCCCTACTGGTCCCTTACATATTGGCGGAGTAAGAACAGCTTTATTTAATTGGTTATACTCCAAAAATCAAAAAGGCAATTTCTATCTCAGAATTGAAGACACAGATAAAGAAAGGTCAAAAGATGAATTTAAAGATCAAATATTACAATCTCTTAAGTGGATAGGTATTGAGCATGATGGGAATGAATACATTCAATCAAAAAAAATTGATGACCATGTTAAAGTTGCTAATGAATTATTAAAAAATGGTCATGCTTATAAATGCTTTTGTTCAAGTGTGGAAATAGAAGATCAAAAGAAAAGATCAAGACAAAAGAAAATTCCTTATACTTACAATAGGAAATGTAGAAAACTTAATAAAATCGATGCTCCAAAAGATATTAAACCAGTTATAAGATTTAAAAGTAAAATTGAAGGATCTACTATTTTAAAAGATTTAGTACAAGGTAATGTAGAAATAGAAAATATTACTATTGAAGATTTTGTTATATTAAGAACCGATGGAACACCCACATATAACTTATCAGCATCTGTTGATGATCATCAAATGGATATGACACATATAATTAGAGGTGATGATCACAAAATAAATACCTTCAAACAAATTCAGATATACGAAGCTATGAATTGGAAATTTCCTTTTTTTGCTCATATTCCTTTAATTCATACTATAGAAGGTAAAAAGCTTTCTAAGAGAGACAATGCTTCAACTTTAGATGATTATTCAAAAATAGGTATTATACCAGATGCGTTAAGAAACTATCTACTAAGATTAGGTTGGTCATATAAAGATAAGGAAATATTTACATTGGATGAGAGCATTACACATTTTAACCTAAAAGGTATTGGTAAATCTCCATCAAAATTAGATATGAGTAGGATTTTATCGATCAATGAATATTACATAAAGAATATGGAAGAAAATAATCTATTTAATCAATTGGTTGAATACTCAAAATTGTTCAAAACTGAGATTGGATCGGATAAAAAAGATAAGATTAAGAGCTCACTAACTTTTCTTAAAAATAAAGCTAAAACTCTTGAAGATATATTCAATAATGGACAATACATAATTTTAGATGAACTAAATTTTAACCAAGAGGATATGAAGCTGATTGATGAAAAGGCAAAAAAAGTTATTTCTGATTTTATTGATCAATTTAAAAAAATAGATAAACTCAGTAAAGATACCTTAGAACCTATGATAAACGAGCTTATTAAATCAAATAACACGAATTTTAAAGGGATTGGTCAACCATTAAGAATAGCTTTAACAGGATCTAAATTTGGCCCTGGAATATATGATATTATTTTATCTTTAGGCAAAGAAGAGGTAAAAAAGAGATTAACTAGTAAGAAACTTGGTTAATACAAGCGAGGCTTCATCAGAAGAAGATGTTTTAGACTTAATCTGACGCAAAGTTTTTTCACAATCATAAATTTGTTGTTTCATCATTTTAGGATTTTTTAAAAGATAAACAACTGAATTATAAATTTCTTTAGCATTACATTCTTTTTGAATTAATTCAGGAATTATTTCTTTATTATTAATTATATTAATAATGTTGGCAAACTTAATCTTTACTAAAAACTTGATTATTAGATAATTCAAAAAATTCATTTTGTAAATTATTATTGAAGGTACTTTAGCATTGCAGATTTCAAGTGAGACTGTTCCAGACTTAGAGACAGCAAATATAGATTTATCTAACAATTGTTTTTTAATATTTTCATCAGAAATGACTTCAACATTTTTTAAATTAGAAATTTTAACTTTTTCATTAATCAAATTTTTATTTTCTTTTATAGCATGAAAAACAAACAGATAATTATCAAATTTTTTATTCATCAAATTAATAAAACTAATTAAAATAGGTAAAATTAAATTTATTTCAGAAGATCTACTCCCTGAAAAAAGTGAAATAATCTTTTTATTATTAGGTATGATGTCTGTTAAATCAGTTTTGTATTTTATTTCTTTTTCTAATAAAGGATGACCAACAAATGTGTTTGGAATATTTTCTTTATCAAAATATTTTTTTTCAAAATTAAATAATAATAAAATATGATCTAAAAAATGTTTAAATTTTTTTACCCTTCCTTCTCTCCAAACCCAGACTTGCGGGGCCACATAATGGATAGTTTTTATTTTTTTATTTAATTTTTTTACTTTTTTAGCAACTCTTAATGTAAAATCAGGACTATCCACACTAAATAAAATATCTGGATTAAATTTTATTATCTCATCAACAGTTTTGTTAATTTTATTTTTTATTTTAAAAATGTTTAATAAAACACTGGTGAAACCTATGTAGGTTATTTCTTTAAGATCAAAAATTGATTTTATGCCTAATGAATTTAAATGAATTCCACCAACACATGAGTATTCTATATTGTGATTATTTTTTTTTAGTTTAGAAATCACTTTTGATGCAAGCTTATCACCAGAAGGTTCACCAGTTATTATAAATATTTTTTTCATATAACTTTAATAAACATCTGATTTTTATTAGCAAATTTAATACATTCTTTTCTATTTAAAAAAATATTTTTTTTTGCTTTAATGACCACACCTTTGATTTTTGCCTTTTTGCAGTCATTAAATGTTTCAATTCCAATAGTTGGCAAGTCAATTCTAATGTCTTGGTTTTTTTTGGGGAATTTAATTAATAGTCCAGTTTTATTTTGTGTTTTTTTAACCGACTGAATCATTTTTCTTGTGCCTTTAATGCTTTCTTTAGCTATCACCCTCTGATTTCTAACTATAAGTCCTTGAATGTGGTCGTAGGTATTTAATTTATTTAAACCTGCAATTCCAATTTTAATATCTTTAAGATCCTCATTATCTGGTTTTGTTTTTGAATAAATACCTTTTTTTAAAGTTAGCTCTGGATTAAAAAAAGTTGAACTTAATACTTTAATTTTTTCATTATTAAATATTTTTATTATCTCTTTTAAAATTGCCGCATCACCTAATTTAGCAGCCTTAATAATTTTGGATATATAGTATAAACCCTTGAAATCTAATTTTAACTTAGATAATTTCGGTTTTTCAATTTTACCTGCAAATAAAACTTTATTACACTTATTTTTTTTTAATGTTCTTATAATTTTACCAAACTGACCAATTGATATATTGTATGAATTTATCCTATTACAAAACTTTTTTGTTACTGAAAAATCTATTATTAGATATTTCAAATTTTTTTTTTTAACTTTTTTAAGAATTTCATTTGGAAAATCTGTATCACCAAGAATTAGCCCTATCATTTTATGAAAAAGGTGTACATATTGATCTTTTTTTATCTTTTATAATAAATTCTATAATATTTTTAACTAATGAATTTTTTTGAAAAGAACCATTTAATTTTTTTATATTTTCTGTGAGATTTTTTGTGGCAAAAATTTTTTTATAAGCTTCACTTAAATTTAAAATATCCTTATTTTCAACTTTAGCTCTTCTTAAACCAATCAAGTTCAATCCTTGTAGCGAATTTCTATTTCCTGTGGAAAGTCCATACGGAATAACGTCATGTAAAACTCCAGTCATTCCACCAATCATTGCCATTTTTCCTATTCTTGTAAACTGTTGAACTGCTGAATTTCCGCCAATAATTACCTTATCTTCTATAATTGCATGACCAGCTATGGCAACATTGTTTGCTACAACAACATCACTTCCTACTTTACAGTCATGCGCAACGTGGGATGAAATCATAAATAAACAATCATTTCCAATTATTGTTTTTCCTCCACCTCCTACAGTGCCATGATTTATCGTTACATATTCTCTAATTGTATTATTATCTCCTATAATTGAATTTGTAGGTTCACCTTTGTATTTTAAATCTTGTGGGTCGTTAATTGACACAAAAGGAAAAATTTTATTTTCTTTGCCAATTATTGTATTTCTTGAAATATTTACATGAGATTGAATAATTGTATTTTCACCAATTTCAACATTAGGACCAATAATGCAGTAAGGCCCTATTTGAACATTATTATGTATTTTTGCTTTCGCGTCTATAATTGCAGTTTTATGTATCATCTATTATTCTTTATGAACTCTCTTAAGTTTTTTGCAGGATAACCCATGACCTTTGTGTTAGCAGAAATATCATTTATTACTCCGCTTCCACCACCTATATGCACATTATTTCCAATCGTTAAATGACCAGAGATACCAGCTTGTCCGCCTATCATAACATTATCACCTAATGTTGAGCTTCCAGCAAAACCTACTTGACCTGCTATTATACAATTATTCCCAATTTTATTATTATGAGCTATATGGACTTGATTATCTAAAAATGTATTTTTACCAATTATTGTATTAGATAATGAGCCTCGATCGATTGTGCAGGAGCATCCAATTTCAGAATTCTCATTTATTATTACAATACCAATATGTGGGTATCTTATATTTTTGTTTTTATTTGGAAAAAAACCAAAACCCTTTTTTCCAATTATACAACTATCTAGAATATTTACATTGTCTTTAATAATTGTATTTCTAATAATTACATTGGAGCCTATAGAGCAATTTGATCCAATAATTACATTTTTTTCAATAATTGAGTTATGTCCAATTAAACAATTTTTTCCAATCTTCACATTTTTACCTAATAAAACATTTTTTCCATATTTAACTTTTTTCTTAAATATAGTTTTAGAAATATCTTTAGCCTCACCATCAAAATCGTCAACAATCGAGTTGGGATAAAATTCTTTTGTTATTTTTGCCATGTTTAGCAAAACATTATCTACAATTATTTTTTTACATGTGTTGGGTAAAAATTGTGATAGATTTTCTAAAGTTAAACAATAAGAGGCTTTAGTTTTAGAAGCTAACAAAGAATATTTTTTTGAATGAAAAAAAGTCAGGTCTTTATTTGTTGCAGAACCCAAATCTGTAACATCATAAATTTTATCTTTTTTATAATTATCTTTATTTATAATATTGGTTTTGATAAGTAATCTTTCAATTTTGAAAGGGCCAACATTTTTAAAAAAAGGATTTAACATAAATGAATACTTATCAAAAATTTTGGTGTTCTTAGTATCAATAATTATTACTAATTATTTTCTATCAACTATTGTTGCTGACCATTGGGCATCAGCCATTTTTGTACCTTTTACAAAGGCTTCGCCTTTGTATTTCCATACTCGGCCATGAGATCTAATAGCCTCAATTTTTAATTCTAATATACAATCAGGTACAACGGGTTTTCTAAACCTAGCTTTTTCAACACTCATTAGAAAAACTAATTTATTATCATATTCTTTTTTATTAATACCATGAGCTGTTAATGCAGCAGCTGCTTGACCAAAAGCCTCAACAATTAAAACACCAGGCATAACTGGGTTTTCAGGAAAATGACCCTGCACATAAAAACCATCCTTTTTTACGTTCATAATAGCAGTTGCTGAGTGTAATTTTTTTATATCTTTTAACTCATCAATTAGTAGCATGGGTTCTCTATGTGGAAGCAAATCTATTATTTGTGATTTATTTAACTTCATAATTATTAGCTCTTATTAAACAAATCTAATATATCTTTTGTTATATCTAGATTATTTTTACCAATAAGAATTTGGTCTTTTCTCAAAATCATTGATATAGAATTTTCTTTAGCATATTTTTCTAGAGTAGACCTTAAAGTTTTAGTAAATTCATTTTTACTTTTTGATTTAAAATCAGTCAGGTCTTTATTTTTTTTTGAAATTATTTCATTATATTTTTTTAGATTGCTTTCAAGTTCAACTATTTTTTTTTTATATTCATTCTCAGCTAAAATATTTTTTTGTGATATGACATTCTTTTTTTCATCATCTAATTTTTTTTGAAGATCTTGAATTTCTTTATTAATACTTTTTAGTTTACTCTCTAATTCTTTAGTAAATTTTTTTCCAATTTTTGAATTCGAATAAATATAGTTTATGTCAACAAATGCTATTTTTTCTTGTGCACGTAAATAATTTGTTGAAAAAAAAACTGCTAAAATTATTATAAAACTAAGTAAATTTTTATTCATTAAAATGTAGTTCCTAGGTTAAATCTAAAAGTTTCAGTTTTATCCGTAGACTTTTTGGTTAAAGGTTGAGTTAAAGAAAAACTTAATGGTCCTACGGGTGTTAACCAATCCATCCCGATACCAGTTGAGCTTCTTAAAACATTTGAATCATCTATTGCATCATCATAATCAACTCCCCATACATTACCAAAATCAATAAAGTAAGAGAAATCAATGTTTTCAACTGTGCTTAAAACACCTGGAAGGTTCGTAGAAAGGTTTAAGGCACTTATATAATTACCACCTATATAATCAGAATTTTCTACAGGACCAACTTTACCTTTTTCAAAACCTCTCAATCTACTATAAGGCATTTGCGCTCTTTTATTAATTCTAACATCTTCACCATCTAAAGATTGTATCGTCTTAAGATAAACACTGGCTCGGCCCACCATCTGTGTGGATTTTTTTAAAGTTTTATAAGATGTAAAAATAAATGCATTAGATATTTCATTATTACCTGAAACGACTGGCAAATCTTGTAAAAAAGTTGTTTTACTTCCTGAAGTAGGTTTGTATCTAGAATTTCTTAAATCATAATCTAAACCATAATTAAAATAAAGATCTTCATATGTGCCTTCTTGTTTTTTAAGTTTAGTAGAGGCTGTAGTATTTGTTTCCAATTCCTCAATAGAAAAATCAATTTCCGGACTAAAGAATAAATTTTCATATTGTTCAAATTTTGTACCTACAGAAAATCCAGTTTCAGAAATCTTATATCCATAATCAGTCAAGTTATCTTTAGAGGTAGATTTTACGGAGGTAAATAAAGTATTGTCTGTGTAAGCAAAGTTTGGTTTAGAATAGACAAATTGACCTTTAACTGAACTTTCTGAAACCTCTAAACTTGTACTTATATTTATTCCTTTACCTAAAAAGTTTTTTTCTGTAAGGCCACCACCAATTGTAGAGCCACTAGTACCAACACCAGCTGCTAATGAAATTTCTCCAGTAGGCTGTTCTTCGACAGTTAAATTAACTATTTTTAAATTTTCATTTGAACCATCTACAATTTCGTAGTCAACTTTCTTAAAAATACCTAAAGATCTAATATTGTCTATTGATTTATTGTATAAAAGATTATTCAATGGATCACCCTCATCAACAATAAACTTATTTCTAATAACCTCTTCTATAGTGTTGAAATTTCCAAAAATATTAATTCTTTCAACATAAAATTTATCAGAGTCACTAACTTTAAAAGTAAAATTTATTTTATCATTATCAACAATCATTTCTTCAACATCAGCGTTAATAAAATCGTAGAGACGAGCGGAGGCTATTTTGTCAATTTCTTTTAATATTAAATTTATACTATCAATAGAATATTGTTTTGTTTTAATTTTATTAAAAATTTTTTCAACTTTAGCAAAATCAGACTTATTATAATCATCTGGTAGTAGTAATTTAAAATCGTTAAAAAAATATTTTTTTCCAGCATCAATATTAAATACAAGTTTAAAATAACTTTCATTATTAAACTCGGCGAAAGAATTTAAAATTTTAACGTTGTAATAACCTAAATTTTTATAATAATTTTCAAGAAGTCTTTTATCCAAATCAATTAGTGATCGATTTAAATAAACTTTATTGGATACAAATTTCCAAAATTTATGTTCTTCTGACGCAATTACTTCAAGTAACTTTTTATCTTTAATTTTTTTATCACCTATAAATTTAATTTCTTTAATTTTAGCTTTTTTACCTTGGTCAATTTCTAATTTTAGTTGAATAGAGTTTAATTTTTCATTTTTTACTATAGATGATTTAATATTTGTAAAATAAAATCCATTTGTTTTAAAAATATTTTTCATAAAAGTAATATCTTTTTTTAATTGATCTTCAGAAAAAGACATTCTTTCTTTTAAAATCATTGATTCAGAAATTTTTTCAACAAAAGAATTATTTTTAACTCCAGTAATCTTTATATTTTCAATAATAGGATTTTCAACTAAGTTAATGGTTAAAACACCATTATCTATAGACATTTCAATGTTGCTAAAAAAATTTGTGTCATATAAACTTTTTAGAGAATTGTTCAATTTTGAATCATCAAAATCTTGGTTTGTAGAAATATTACCAAGAACAATAATTGTTTCTTTTGAAATTCGTTGATTACCTTTAATATCAATATTTTTTATTATTTCAGCATGACTATTTTTAAAAAATAAGAAAAAAATTATAATTAAACAATAGGATATTTTATTCATAAAAAATTACTCTTATATACCTAAAGTATCTAATTTTAAACTTACATAATCTCTTAAATTATAAATTTCTCGTACGTTTTTAGGCTTTATTTTCTTATATTTTTGAAATTCTCTAAGATTTGAAATTTTACCAATTAAACTCATTAATTTTTCAAAATTAATTTCTCTTTTTAAAAATTTAAAAACTAAATAATCATTTATAGTAATTAATATTGTTTCAAATAAAGATGAGTGAGTTGGTAGTTTATTAAGCAACTTTACTAGTGGGAATTTTTTGTAGTCAACTTTTTTGAGATTTAAATTGTTTAAAATTTTTAAATTCAAAGAATTAATTTTAAAATTTTTTTTACTATTCAGGTAAATAGAATTGTAAATTGGTATTTTCATATCGGGGTCATGGGCAACAATTTTACTTAAACCATTTTTGAATTTAATTATTGCATGAACATAAGATTTTGGGTGTGTTAATATTGAAATTTTATTATAATCAATGTTAAAAATATTTTTAGCCTCGATAACTTCAAAAACTTTATTCATTAGAGTTGCAGAGTCAATTGTAATTTTCTTTCCCATTTTCCAATTTGGATGCTTAAGGGCATCTTTAAGTTTTATCCTTGAAAATTTACTTTTGGGAAGGTTAAGAAAAGGACCGCCAGATGCGGTAATATAAACTTTTTCAATATCACAAGTGTTATAATTTTTTATTAAAGTAAAAATTGAAAAATGCTCTGAATCAATGGGTATAAAATTTGTTTTAAATTTTTTTAGTTTTTTTTGGATTAAGCTCCATCCACAAATTAATGACTCTTTATTAGCTATAGCAAGATTTTTTGAATATTTTGTTAATTTCAAAGTTGGTGCTAGACCATCGAGCCCAGAAATTGCAACCATCGAATAATCAACAAATTTATTTTTTAAAATTTCATCTATACAACTATAGGTATTAAAAATTTTTATTTTAGAATTTTTATATTTCGATTTAGCTATAATAAATTTCTTATAATCATTTACTAAAACATTTTTTACATTGAATACTTTAGCTTGGGTAAAAACTTTTCTTATATTTGTATTTGTTGAAAGTAAAATAATTTCAAATTTTTTTTTATTTTTTTTTATAATCTTAAATGTATTTTCACCTATTGAGCCTGTTGATCCAAGGATAACAATTTTTGTTTTCATTTAGTTTCGAATTTAAAACCAGTAAATTATATTAAAATTATTGTTTAAATAATATATTGCTGGAATTGCAAAAATTATTCCATCAATTCTATCAAGAATTCCACCATGTCCAGGAAGTATTTTTCCTGTATCTTTAACTTTTGCTTTTCTTTTAAAATAAGAAATAATTAAATCTCCTATTTGACATATAAAAGATAATATTATGCAAATAAATATTATATCATTTTCAAAATAAGTGTTAGATGAAAGTGTAAAATAATTAAGCTTTGTTATTCCTTCCAATATTATGAAAATGCCTGGTGGAAATAACGAAAATAAAAATGATCCTAAGCTACCAGATACAGTTTTATTTGGACTTATTTTAGTTAATTTCTTCCCTCCAATGGTCTTACCTACAACGTAGCCTCCTACATCTGAAAAAATACAAACTAATAAAAGAAACAAAACAATTTCAGGAGTTGATGTTGCTTTTATTGTGTGTGCCGAATGTATAAATAATAATAATAAAATAATGCTGAAAATATTTAAAATTCCTTTTAAAAATGAATTTACTCTTATTTTTTTAACAATATTAAAGAATTCTAACCAGCTAAAAAAAGATACTATACATATTAAAATAAGCCATGAAAAATTATTTATATATAAACAATTTAAAACTATAGTTAACAAAACTATAGATGTAACAATTCTTTTTTTAAGTTCTTTGGTCATTAAATATTACCAAAATTTCTTTTAATATTCTTAAACTTTTTAATGATTTTATTATAATCCTTTTCGGTAAAATCTGGCCATAGTTTTTTTTCAAAGAAGATCTCAGAATAAGCAATTTGCCACAATAAAAAGTTGCTTAATCTTTTTGTATCTCCAGTTCTAATTAATAAATCTGGATTTGGAATATTTTTTGTTTGAAGATATTTAGTTAAATTTTTTTCATTAATTTTGTCCGTACTTCTAAGTAAATTTTTAAATGCATTAATAAGTTCAAATTTTGATCCATAATTTAGTGCAAGGTTTATTTGAAGTTTTCTATTTTTTGATGTTTTTTTTTCAGAAGAATTTAAAAGTTTATTTAGTTTTGATGAAAAATTTTTAACTCCAATTATTTTAAGTTTAATATTTTGCTTGTGAAGATCATCAATTCTGTTTGTTAAAAAATTTTCTAACAAATTAAATAAAAAATTGATTTCTTTTTTGGGTCTTTTCCAATTCTCTGTAGAAAACGCATATAAAGTAAGGAATTTTATTTTATTTTTAATTGTTTCTTTGATTATTTTTTCTACAGTATTTAACCCAGCTTTATGCCCTGCATTTCTAGAATTTTTATATTTTAAACCCCATCTTCCATTACCATCCATGATAATGGCTACATGACTCAGTGGGTTCATATGGTCATTATTTCTTTTTCTTTTGAAGATACTTTATCGTCAACAATTTTAATGTGATCATCTGTAATTTGTTGAACATTTTTTTCAAAAGATTTTTCTTCATCCTCACCTATTTCTTTTGATTTTAAAAGTTTTTTTAATTCTTCATTTCCATCTCTACGGATATTTCTTATAGAGATTTTGCACTTTTCTCCCATAGATTTAATAAGTTTTTTTAATTCTGTTCTTCTTTCTTCATTTAATTCCGGTATAGGTAGTCTTATTAATTGTCCATCAATTTGTGGATTTAATCCTAACTCAGACTTTTGTATTGCAGCGTCAACCAAAGATACATTATTTTGATCCCAAACTTGAATATTAATCATTCTTGGTTCAGGTGTAGTGATACTTCCAACTTGGTTAATTGGCATCTGCTGCCCATAAACATCAACTTTAACAAGGTCTAACATTGATGCATTCGCTCTACCAGTTCTTAGTGATGATAGCTCTTTTGAAAATACATCAATAGCTTTGTCCATCTTAATGCCATGAGATTTTTCATCAAACATTTATTCGCCTATTTTGATTCTGCTAAACTCCTTGATTTTTAAATCATTGCTAGCAAGTTCTTTTAAAATATCTTGAACTTTCTTTTTTGGCTCCATTACCCACGATTGTGTTAGCAGCGCATTTTCCTCTTTAAATTTATTCATCTTACCTAAACTTATCTTTTTAGCAATCTCTTCAGGTTTGCCAGAATTTTTGAGTTCTTCTGTCACTAATTCTAGTTCCTTGTCTATAATAGTTTTATCAATTAAGTTTGAGTCCAAGGCAAGTGGATTGGAGGCAGCTATATGCATTGATAGTTGTTTTCCAAAATTTGTTATTTCATCAGAAGCCTCTTTTGTCTCTAAAGATACTACAACTGCAAGTTTGGCTAAATTATCCTTAACGACAGTGTGTAAATACTGATAGTTAGTTGAAGAAGAATTTGAAATTGTTTTAGTTTGACCAATTGTAATTTTTTCTCCCATTTTAGCTATTAAAGAAACCAATGAATCTTCAACAGTAGCACCATTATTCATTTTAGTTATTTTCAATTCATCAAGATTTGAATTTTTTTCATTATTAAGATCACTTAATTCCTTAACAAATTTTATAAAATCATCATTCTTTGCAACAAAGTCTGTTTCACAGTTCACTTCTATAATTGACGTTTTTTTCTCATCACCACTTATTGCAACAACACCTTCTTTTGCATCTCTAGACATTTTTTTTGAAGCTTTTGAGATTCCTTTAATTCTTAGAATTTCAACAGCTTTATCTAAATCTCCACCCGATTCTTTAATTGCTGAATTACAATCTTTAAAGCCAGCACCAGTTGCTTCTCTTAGCTTTTTTACTTTTTCAATATCACTCATATTAATTTAGTTTATCACTTTTTTTTTAGAGAATTTTTTTTCTAATTTATCTCTATCAATTTCAGCTACAGTTTTACCTTTTTTTTCAACCGCATCATTGTTTTCTTTGATTTTTTTTGACTCAACTATAGATGCAGCTTTTTTGGCATCAAAAATTGTTTCCTTAATTAAATTACAATATAGATCTATTGATCTTCTTGCATCATCGTTACCAGGAATAGGATAGTCAATATTATCTGGATTAGAATTACTATCTAGAATAGCAATTATTGGAATACCAAGTTTTACAGACTCTTGAATGGCTAAAGATTCGTAGTTTGTGTCAATTATAAATACAAGATCAGGTACTTTTTTCATATCCGCAATACCTCCTAAAGATCTTTGAAGTTTATCTTTTTTAACACTCATTTTTAAAAGTTCTTTTTTGGTAAATCCTCTATTTTCTGCAACAAGATCAGCTTCATATTTTTTCATTTTTTTTATTGATCCAGAGATTGTTCCCCAGTTAGTGAGCATTCCACCCAACCATCTATAATTTACAAAATATTGATCTGTTTCTTTTGCTACTTCTGCAATAGCTTCAGAGGCCTGTTTTTTTGTTGAAACAAGTAAAATCTTTCCATTGTTCGCAACAATGTTGTGTATTTTTTCAAGTGCAACTTTTGTAAGTTCTAATGTTTGAGTTAAATCAATTATATGAATTGAATCTCTTTTACCAAAAATGTACTTCTTCATTTTTGGATTCCATCTTAAAGTTTTGTGACCGAGATGTACTCCGGCTTCTAATAATTGTTGTATTGTTACGTTAGGTATCTTCATATTTATTCCCGGTTAAGCCACCACAGTAATTTCCAATAAAGGACCGGAGGTATAAAACCAACAACTGTGTGCGTGTTAATTTAATTTGATGTCTATTTACAAAGATTTCTTTTATATAACAAGGATAAATTAGTTAATTATCGTTGATATTTCCTTATTTCTTAGAAGATTTATAGTTTTTCTATCCAAATTTCTCTTATTTTCTAAACGAAAGCTAAAATTATTATCATTATTACTTAATTTAATATTAATCTGGGTTTCACCATTTTTGGTCAAAAATTTTGACAATTCATCCAATTCATCGATTGTTTTAATATCAAAAGTCACTTCATCAATAGGTTTATTTAACAAGTCTTTTAAAGAACCTATTTTTTGAACATTTATTCTTTTAAATCTATTTTCATCACTTGAAATTGATTTCATAAGTGAGATTATTAAAGAACTACCTTCTTTTAAGATTTCACGATTTAAATCTAATACATCTGAAAAAATAAATAATTCGAATACGCTAGTTAAATCTGTTAACTTTAGGACGGCATAAGTATTACCTTTGGCAGTTTTTCTTTCCTGAACTTTTAATAATGTAGCTGCAATATTGGAGTCTTTTAAATCATTGTTATTATTAAAAGTTTGATAATCAATAATTTTATAATCATTAAAAATCTCTTTATATTGATTTAATGGATGGTCAGAAATAAAAAAACCAACTGCCTCAAATTCTTTGGATAGCCTTTCCTCAAATTTCCAGTCTTCAATATTTGAAATAATATCATTTTCTTGGTCATCATCCTCATCAAATAAATCTATTTGATTAGCAGCTTTATTTTCAAAAATATTTTTAGATTTTATAATAAAATTAGGTATTGAATTAAATAGAGATTGCCTATTATTATTAAGATTATCAAATGCTCCTGCTTTAACTAAGCCTTCTAATTGTAATTTATTAATATCTTTTGGATTTAAACGATTTAAAAAATCAGCTAAAGATTTAAATTTTCCATTTTTTAATCTTTCGTTAACGATGTTTGATACAGCTTCATAACCAACGGACTTAATGCCACCCAATGCGTAATAAAATTTATCATCTTCAGTTCTAAAATCTGCATAACATTCATTTATATCAGGTCTTATGACGTCAATGTTTAATCTTTTTAATTCTTCATAAAACTCACTAAGTTTGTTTTGATTCGAAATATCCATAGACATTGAAGCTGCAATAAATTCTTTAGGATAATAGGTTTTTAAAAATGCTGTTTGATAAGAAATAATTGCATAAGCTGCAGCATGACTTTTATTAAACCCATATTCAGCAAAAGGTTCAATTTTTAAAAAAATTCCCACAGCAACATCTTTACTAATTCCATTATTGACCGCTCCAGCTATAAAACTTTGTTTTTGCTTTTCTAGTTCTGCTCTTTTTTTCTTACCCATTGCACGTCTTAAAATGTCTGCTTGGCCCGCAGTAAAACCAGATAATTTTTGAGCAATTTGCATAACTTGTTCCTGGTAAATAATTACTCCATATGTTGGTTTTAAAATATCTTCTAATAGTGGATGTAAATAATCAGGTGTTTGTCTTCCATGTTTACAATCGTTATAAGTGGGAATATTGCTCATCGGTCCTGGTCTATAGAGGGCAACCAAAGCAATAATATCTTCAATATGATTTGGCTTCATTTGTAATAATGCTTCTCTCATTCCAGCGCTCTCAACTTGGAATAGGCCTACAGTTCTA
>Ga0209632_10001183_pt1 | contig 26893 bp, 25 predicted proteins | sample COG_10_FD_184754 | JGI IMG/M metagenome (GOLD analysis project Ga0209632, IMG submission 184754) | Pelagic Microbial community sample from North Sea - COGITO 998_met_10 (SPAdes) (version 2) | ecosystem: Environmental > Aquatic > Marine > Neritic zone/Coastal water | place: Helgoland, sampling... | reverse complement strand
CAAATCCGTCCCCCGCAACCAATTCCAGCAACACTTTTCTGTTTAGATAAGTAATGTTGTTATGTAAGCAATTAAATTTTAAAATTAGACTTTTTACTGTCAGTTAAAAAAGCTTTAACTGTTTCTTTGGTGAGCTGGTCAAATGTTTTCCCAAAATTTTCTATTTTCTCAATTGTGGTTGGCGGAATAGTAATAATATGACAGCCCAATTGTTTTGCTTGTATATAATTATAGGGCTCTCTGACGCTTGCCCATAGTATCTCCACATTTTTAAATTTTTTTGCCATTGCGATACTCTTTTTAAATTCTGGAACTGGATCTTTACCAGTATCACCAGCTCTGCCAGCAAATATTGAGATTATAACTTTTGTTTTCTTATTAACTAATTTAAGAATTTTTTCAGTCTGTTTGGAACTATAAATTGCTGTAATATTTAATTTAATGTCTAAATGATTTAGCTCTTTAATAATTTTACCCATAAAAAAACCTTTGGAATTAGCAACTGGGACTTTTACATAAACATTTTTTGCCCAAGTATTAATTTGAAGAGCTTGTTTTTTCATTTCCTTATATTCATCAGCAAACACTTCCAATGAAACAGGTTTGTTATTACAAATCTTTAATATTTTTTTCGAGTAAGATTTATAATCTTTTGCTCCTGCTTTTCTCATTAAGCTTGGGTTAGTAGTGAAGCCTTTGACAATTTTTTTCTTATTAAATTTTTTTATCAAATCTATTTCTGCAATGTCACAAAAGATTTTTGTTTTCATTAGTTTGAAAAATTTTTAGTTATATCTTCAGTCATTTTTTTTGCATCAGCAAATAACATTAAAGTATTTTCTTTATAAAATAGATCATTATCAATTCCAGCATAACCAGGGGACAGACTTCTTTTTACAAACAATACTGATTTACATTTTTCAACATCTAAAATAGGCATCCCATAAATTGGGCTTTGTGGATCGCTTTTAGCAGCAGGATTTGTTACATCATTTGCACCTATTATAAATGCAACATCCGCATTAGCAAAGTCGTTATTAATTTCTTCTAATTCAAAAACTTCATCATAAGGAACATTAGCTTCAGCTAACAATACATTCATATGCCCAGGCATTCTTCCAGCCACAGGATGAATAGCATAGGAAACTTTAATATCATTTTTTTTAAGCGTATCTACCATCTCTCTTAATGCATGTTGTGCTTGAGCTACTGCCATTCCATATCCTGGAACAATTATAACTGACGATGCATTCTTCATTAAGAATGCAGCATCTTCTGCATTTCCACTTTTAACTGGCTTTTGTTCTTTGGTTCCTGAGGATAAAGACTGTTCTGTTGCACCGAATCCACCGAGTATTACATTAAAGAAAGAACGGTTCATACCTTTGCACATTATATAAGACAAGATTGCACCTGAAGAGCCAACTAAAGCTCCTGTAATTATTAATGCAGTATTTTCTAAAGTAAAACCAATTCCTGCAGCTGCCCAACCAGAATATGAATTTAACATTGATATAACAACTGGCATATCCGCACCACCAATTGGAATGATCAGTAAAAACCCAATTAAAAAAGAAATAGCCAGTAAAATCCAAAATAAATTTGAAGACTGAGTTGAACATAAGAAAAAGGTTACAACTACTATAGAAATTAATATCAAAGCATTAAGAGGATGCTGACCTTTAAATGTTATTGGAGAACCAGACATTATCCCTTGAAGTTTTAAAAAAGCAATTATTGAACCTGAGAATGTTATTGCACCAACTGCAGCACCAATTGACATTTCAATTAAACTTGCAAGCTTTATACTACCTGGAGATCCCAGATTAAAAGCTTCAGGATTTAAAAACGCTGATATTGCAACAAACACTGCTGCAAGACCTACAAGGCTATGAAATCCAGCCACAAGCTCTGGCATTGCAGTCATGGGTATTTTATATGCGATGTATGCACCAATTAAACCACCTATTAATAGAAAAATTAAAACAAAAATAAAGCCATTTGAAAAACTTCCTATAGATAGAAATGTAACTGTTATTGCAATTACCATTCCTATAATACCAAAAAAATTACCCTGTCTAGATGTTTCTGGAGAAGATAATCCCCTTAATGCTAAAATGAATAATACACCTGAAACTAAATAAAAAATTGCTGATAAATTTGCTGATATCATTATTTATCTTTCTTCTTTTTTTTATACATCGCAAGCATTCTTTGAGTTACTAAAAATCCTCCAAAAATATTAATAGCTGCTAATGATATTGCTAGAAAACCAAAAGTACTTGAGATGTTAAATATACTTTCAGAGTTTCCAGCTAATCCTGCAATAATGGCTCCAACAATAATTACTGATGAAATCGCATTTGTTACCGACATTAAAGGTGTGTGCAAAGAAGGCGTAACACTCCACACAACATAGTATCCAATAAATATTGTTAGGATAAAAATACTTAATCTGAATATAAAGGGATCTATTTCCATAATTTTATTTAATCAAGGTTTTTTCTATTATTTCATCTTCTAAATTAATGTTAATTTTTTTATTTTCTTTATCATATAAATTTACAACGAAATTGAAGACATTTTTAGCATATAAACTTGATGCAGATATTGGTAACTTATTTAAAATATTTGTTTCACCCATAATTCTTACTCCATCTTTACTTACTACCTTATCAACTTCAGAAAAGGCTGTGTTTCCTCCTTGAACTGCTGCCAAATCATAAATAACAGACCCTGTTTGCATATTTGTAATCATGTTGTCTTTAATAATTACTGGTGCTTTTTTTCCTGGAATTAAGGCAGTACATATTACAATGTCAATTTTTTTTAAAGTTTCTGCTAGTAGCTCCTCTTGTTTTTTTTTGAAATCCTCTGAAGCTTCTTTCGCATACCCTCCTTCTGTTTCAAGATTTTCTGCACCCTCTACAGTTAAAAATTTTCCACCTAAACTTTCTACTTGCTCTTTAGATGCCATTCTAACGTCTGTTGCAAAAACTATTGCTCCCATCCTTTTTGCTGTTGCAATTGCTTGTAATCCAGCAACTCCTGCTCCAACAACTAAAACTTTTGCTGCTGGAACTGTTCCTGCCGCTGTCATCATCATTGGTATAGCTTTTTCAAAATTTGCAAATGATTCAATAACTGCTTTATAACCTGCAAGGTTAGCTTGTGATGAAAGTATATCCATAGATTGTGCTCTTGTTATTCTTGGTAATAATTCTAAAGAAAAAACATTAATATTATCTTTGACTAAATTTTCTATTTTTTCTTTATTGTTATAAGGGTTGAAAACACCAATTAAAGTCTGGTTTTTTTTAATGAGTGAAATTTTATCTTCTGTTAAAAATCCTAACTGAACAATGATATCAGCACTGTTTATAATTTCTTTTTCATCATTAAATATTTTTACACCTAATTCTTTATATTCATTATCTCCAAAACCTAAATGTTCACCATAATTTCTAGATAAAGATAATTCAAAGCCAAGTGCTATATATTTCTTTGCAATTTCAGGTGTGATTGCAATTCTTTTTTCAATTTTTTGATCTTCTGAAACTGAAACGATTCTCATAAAGAAACTTTATAACAAGAATATTGCCATTAGAACTAAAACTGCTATCACCGCGACAGTTCCCCACAACACAAATTTAGTGAAATTATTCCAGGTACTTTTATGGTTTTCATTATCCATAAAAATTACTTTTGTCTTGCTTTGAATTTTGGATTTGTTTTATTGATTATATAAACTCTACCTCTTCTTCTAACTAACTTAGAATTGAGATCTCTCTTTTTTAATGATTTTAACGAGCTTTTTATTTTCATAGTTATTTTTTTATAGCCTGGCAATGTCCTACTCTTCCGTGCCTTAAGACAAAGTACCATTGGCGCTGAAGGGCTTGACTTCCGAGTTCGGAATGGGATCGGGTATTACCCCTTCGCAATAATCACCAGGCACGCTCTTATAGTAAATAAAACAAATAATGTAAATGATTTTAAAAAATAATATTAAAAAAAAGATTTAATAATTCCTTGTTTTACGGTACTTTTTGATACTAAACATGGTTTTAACAAATATATATGAATTTTAACAAAAACAATCATTTTTTAAGAAGTAGTATTGACTACTTTAAGATCAATAAAGAAAAGAGAATATCTTTTGTAATAAAAAAAAGTTTTCTATTTTCTGAAATATCAAATTTCTTAAATAATTGTATTTCAGATTCAAAAAAAATCATTTTTTTCTGTTGTGGAAACTCATTAATAAGTAAAAAAATAAATTCAGATAATAAATATATTCAAGAAATTGATGATGGTTATAATGAAAAACTACTAGACAGTAATGAATATAAAAATTTAGATTATGATTACGAAAATATAATAAAAGAAGTAGATCACGTTATAATTGCAGATATTGAACATCAAAAAAATCCATCAAAAAACCTCTTACAAATCTCACAAAAAATTAATGATGATGCTAGAATAATAGTTATATCAAAAAGTTTTTTTTGGTTTTTTTTAATAAGATTATTAAAAAATATATTTTTTCAATTTGCCCCAAAAAATTATAATTTTTTACCAACAAATTATTTAGATAATTTATTTAATATATGTAACCTTGAAATAGTAAGAACTGAAAAAATTATAGCTTTCCCAATTTATATACCTTTTATAACTAATGCTATAAATAAATTATTTCGATTACCTTTGTTAAACTTTTTTTGTATTAATAATTTAACTATTCTTAAAAAAATTAAAACAGAACAAAAAAAAATAAACCATCAAAAAATATCCATTATTATTCCATGTAAAAATGAAGAAAAAAATATTCCTTTATTTGCAAATAATTTAAAAAATCTTGGACAAGAAACAGAATATCTTTTTGGAAATGACAAATCAGAAGATAAAACTGTAGAAGAAATTCAAAAATTAGACTCTAATAACCAAAATTCAAAAATTATTTTATATGAAGCTCCAGGTGTGTGCAAATCTGAAAATGTATACAAAGGTATAGAGAAATCTACAGGTGATATAATTGTTATTTACGATGCAGACTTAACAGTTGATTTTGAAGATGTAGCTTTATGCCTAAAAATTTTTACAGAAACCAATGCTGATTTTTTAAATTGTACAAGAATGATTTATCCACAAAACAATAATGCAATGAAAAAAACTAATTTTTTTGGAAATATGACTTTTGCTTTTCTATTCAGTATTTTATTTAAATCAAAAATTACAGACACACTTTGTGGTACTAAAATTTTTTATAAAAAAGATTGGCATAAAATAAAAAAAGATGTGTCTACTTGGGGCGTCAAAGATCTTTGGGGAGATTTTGATTTATTAATTGGAGCTTATAAAAATAATCTTAAATTAATTGAATTTCCAGTAACCTACTATGAAAGAAAAGAAGGAATAACAAAGATGACCTCTGTTATCAAAAATGGATTGAGGATGCTTTGGATAATTATCTATTCTTTTTACAAATTAAGACTAAAAAACTGATAATCATTTTTTTATAAAAATATACTCAAATGATTTCCTAAATATCATCTTGCTTTTGTAGACTTTTATAAAATCATTTTTAAGAAGAAGATTATTAATATCAGAAAACTTATATCCTTTTTTTATCATATTATCGTAATGATGTTCAAAATAGACAATATCTACATTGGTAAAACTTTTAAATAGACCCTTTAAAACCATAAATTCATATCCCTCAGTATCTATTTTGATTAAATCAATATGATTCAAGTTTTTATCTTTTAGATACTTGTCAAGGGTAATTACTTTAATTGGTATTTGTTTTGAAAATTTTTTGTTTATAAAAAAGGTTAAAATTCTTTTCTTTCTTTTAAAATAATTAGAATTTTCATTTATATCATTAATGGTTGAAGATGAACTCTCTATAGTTTGATTTATAAATGATTTATATTCATTTTCTCCTAATGCGACATTATTTAAAATAATTTTATTATCATATTTTTTTTTAGAAAATTTTTTGTGCAAAATTTTAAAATTTAAAGGGCTTGCTTCAAAAGCATGTAATTCTTTAATGTCAAAATTTTTTTTTAGCATTGAAATAGTTTCACCATGATGAGCACCTACGTCAATAACAGTTATATTATTGTTTAATTTTTTTTTAAGAAAATTTAATATTTCTTTTTGTTGAAAATAATCTAATTTGTTTAGGATTATTCTTACGAGTGAGGCTAAAAACATAATTATTTTTTATTAGAAATTAGATAATAACCAAAAGCTGATTTAATGGTACCAGAAAAACTTTCATATTTTACACATGGTGATGGTGTGGCCCAACAATGATCTCCTTGGGATGAATAAATTTTTAAATTTGAATTAGTTTCTAGTATTTTATATTTAACAACTTTTATTTTATAATATGGAAAATTATCATACTTATAAATATCTACTCTTTTGAACTCTTTATTAATTCTATCAATATTTTTAAGATTAAAAATGATGACGATTAGGATTAATAAAAATTTAACATTTCTAAAAAAATTTTCTCTAGGAGTAAATTTGCTTAAATAAAAAGTAACTGGTATTGAAAAAAATAAAAAACACGCAGCATAACCTCCATATCTTAAAGTTGGATGTTTTAAAAACCAAATTAAAAATAAGACTGTTTGGATTAAAAAAAATAATTTTAAATTATTAGTTTTCATTATTTTTTCATTTATCGACATTTTAAATAAAGAAAAAAAGATCAATAAAACTGAAATTAAATAGATACCAATTTGATCACCAGCTTTTATAAGAAAGTATTTATCAACCCAATTGCCTACCCAATTAGGGAAAATAATATATTGCAAAGGATCACCAACTCTAAAATTAGGCCCTGCACCAGCCTTGGACCATTGTTCAAGCCAAGTATTTAAGCTTTTAATAGCTTCTATGTCCTTTCCCCAAAAAACAATATCACCAAAACAGGTTTGAGAAATTGGGGCAATTAAACAACCAGAACTTATAAAAAAATGCAAAAGCATTAATATCAAAAATAAAAAACAAAAAATAAAAATTTTATTTTTTAAAAATTTTATAAAATATAAATTAAATTCTTTCTTAAAAAAGAATATTAACGACACAAAAATTAAAAAGTAAGGCAAAAAATAAGCCTTCAACGTTATACAATAAAAAATTAGTGGTATTAAAAAAATAATTTTTTTGTATGCAATCTTTTTGTTAAGTTCATTTTTGGTTAATATTTTCAAAAAAGAAATAAATAATATAACAATTAATAATTGTCCTGGTTTATCAGTTCCATATTCAGCTAATCTAGTAAATGAAGGATTAAAGTATAAAATTGATAATATATAAAAAATTTTTATATAATCTATTTTCTTATCCTTAAATATTTCTACTAAACAATAATAGTTAAAGAAAACTAAAAAAAATAAATATACATAATGAAATGAATAAAATTTTATGTAAGGAAGATATAAAGTTGAATTAAAATTAAAAATTGATGATAGCAAATTATATCCATGGTTTAAATGACCCATTCCAAAAATTAACTTATTTTCTACTAGGTAATTGGTGTAAGGCAAATGATAATATGGAAAATCTTCATTTGGCTTTGAAATAAATATTGCCAATAAAAGTAAAAGAGAAATTAAAATTAAATTTTTTAATAGTGCATATTTTTTTTGTACAATTATGTAAAAAACTCCAAATGAAAATCCAACAAAATGGATAATTGAATTATGTAAAAAACCATGTGGATAAAATAAATTTGTTAAATAAGATATAAAAGTAATTAAAGCCAATCCATAAAAACCTATAAATTTGCCATATAATAAATTTTTAACAGAATCCTTGTAGAAAATAGATTGAAATAAAAAACCATATCCAATTACTGATATCAGTATCAAAAAATAAAACCCAAGAAATATAATCATTTCTATTTTTTGGTAACTTTTGTAAACTTATAGAAAAATTTATATATAACCAGATAAGATATTGAGTATAAAAATATCAAAACAATAAGTTTTTTTGTTGAATAAATAAAAAATGATCCAGTAAAATAAAACATAAAATTAAAGAAATTAATTGTAATAGAAGTGAGATTATTAAAATATCTTTTTTTTTCTCTTTTTTTATTAAATGCTAAAAATATTAATTGATGAAGGTGATAACTATCTGGTTTAAATGGCGATTTTTTTTGTATTAATTTTCTTATTATTGAAAATAGAATTTCAAAAGCTGGGTACCACAATAATAATAGAACGAAAAATGGACTAACTGCTAAATTATTATGATGAAAAGTAATTATTAAATATCCAATTATAGCACCAATCAAAAAACTTCCACTGTCACCTAAAAAAGACTTTCCAAATAAATTAAAGATCAACATAGTTGACAGGATATGTATAAAGTTTAGATAAAGTTTTTTGTCTAATTCTAAATTATAATTATCAGCTGTTAAAATTAAAACAAAAAAAATAAGAAGTGAATTAATTATTACAAGGCCATTCATGCCATCAATAAAATTTTTTCCATTGATTAAAATCATCAAGCAAAATGTTGTAAAAAAATAGCTAAAAGCTGAATAATTAAGTAAATTATCTAGCTGACTTATTCTTGTTTCTAAAATAGTTAAATCTATTGAGATTACAAATGTTAAAATAAATATGAATTGAAATAAAAATTTTTTATATGCATTATTTAATAAATTTAAATCAGAAAATAATCCTAAAAAAAAAATTGATAAATAAAATACGACTGTATTAAAATTTGCATAAAAAAAATTGCATGAAAATATAATCAATATAAAACCAAGTGTTAATGGTATTTTTTCACTTACACTTAATCTTTTATGCTTGGAATAAGTAAGATTATCTAGGCAAAAATTTAATTTTTTAAATAAAATGTTTAAAATACTTATTAAGATTGCTGCAGATATAAATAGAAATAATGCTTCTAGATTGAAAGTATAATTCATGATCAAATTTTAATATCTATATTTAAAATAAGTTTTACTTATTTTTTTACATTCATTTTCTAGCTCTGACAATGAAATCTTAATTTTTGTAAAATTTAAAAGTTTTTTATTATTAAGATAAAAACATACTTTATTTTTCTTTATTAATTTATTATCAATTACTTTAACTTTTTTAGGGTTATGATAATTTAACCATCTTATAATATTGTCTAAATAAATTTTTTTTCCTGCTGAAACATTAAATATACCTGATGCATTCTTTAATATTAGTTTTTCAATAATTTTAGTAAATTTTTTTGCTGAGATAAAGTCTTTATACAGTTCTTTATTTTTTAAAATATATCCTTTTTGAATATTTTCAAAAAAAACATCTATAAAAGTTTTATGAAGTTTTCTTTTAGATAAAATTTTATCATATCCAATTAAGTTTGAAATTCTTAAAATTAATACTCTATCTTTTAAAATATCAATTAATCTTTTTTCAGTTAAAAGTTTATTTTTTGAATAATTACATAATGGTTTTTTTTTATCTGTCTCTTTGATATTATTTTTTGCAAGATAAATTTTTCTTGAACTTAAAAAAATTTGTTTAACTTCTGAACTTATGATTTTTTTTGCTATTTGATAATCATAATCATTTTTTGATTTATATTTTTTTTCAATATATGATTTATTTGATGAACAATTAATTATATAATCAAATTTATTAAAAAATATTGATTTCTTATTTTCTATTTCTTTATAGTTTTTTACATATGTGTAAAAGTTTTTTCTAAAATATTTTATTAAGGATAAACTAATTCTACTTTTTCTACCTATAATCAAAATTTTCATTAAATTTTTTTAAATTTTTTTGATTTTTTTATATAACTTAATGATAAAATTAATACTCTGTATAATGAGATTAGCACACCTAATTTTTCGTATCTTGAATAAACTAAATAGGCATCTTTTATTTTTTGTATAGTAGATGATGACAGTGATAACTTGCTGCTTCTCCATTTGGTAAGATTATTTTTGATCGCTTCAAAAGTAACACCTTTTTTCGATACCTTAAGCCATAAAACATAATCTTCCTTAGTTTTTAAATTTGGAAATAAAATATTATTTTTAAATAAACTTTTCTTAATAATTACAGTTGATAAACCTATGTCACATGAATTTAATAGTTTTTTATAATTAAGTTTTTTTGCAGGCCTTTCAGAAGTAACTTTTCCATTTTCATTAATTATTTGATAAGATGTATGTGATGCAATTGATTTTGTATTATGCATAAATTTTAATTGTTTTTTTAATTTATCCTTATGCCAAATATCGTCTGCATCAAGAAATGCAATAAATTTTCCTTTGGATTGACGTATACCAATATTTCTTGATATTCCGGCACCCAAATTTTTTTTATTAATAATAAGTTTAATTCTCTTATCTTTTTTTGAGATTAGTCTAATGAATTCTAAATTTTTGTTGCTCCCTTCATCAAACACAATGAGAATTTCAAAATCTTTAAATGATTGATTAAGTGCAGATGTTATGGTTTTTTTAAAATATTTTTTTTTTTTGTAATAAGGAATTATTATACTAACTGAGGTCATATTTATATATAATCTTATTTAATCTATTTTAAAAAATATAGTACAAAAAAAATAAAGATATAAAGTCAAAAAATTAAAATTAAAATGAAAATTCTTATTTGGGCTCCTTTTATTAATAAGGTGGGTACAACTACAAATGTTGTTAATTCAATAACTGCTTTAAAGAGATTTTCTAAAGAAAAAAAATATTCTATCGATATAGTAAACGTTTTTGGAGAATGGGATGATTATGATCTTAGAAATATAGATGTAAATAAAATAAAATTATTAGATAATAACTTTATACTTAAGGGTCAAAAGAACAGTTTTTTGAAAAGCCGATTTTATATGATTTTAATTTTTTTAAATTCTATAATTCCATTATTTAAACTGATAAAAAAAAATAATTATAATTATATAATTGCTCATTTAATTACATCACTACCAATTTTTTTATTTTGTCTTATTAAAACTCAAACTAAATTGATTTTAAGTATTGCAGGTTTTCCAAAATTAACATTTTTAAGAAGTTTTTTTTGGAAATTATCAAGTAAAAATATTAATAAAATTCTTTGTCCCTCTAAAGAAACTAAACACTTATTGGTCAATCATAATATTTTTAATCAAGATAAGATATTTGTCGTAAAAGATCCACACATCAATATTAAAAAGATAATATCTAAAAAAAATGAAAATAGTTTTAATTCTTTGGATTTATCTTCCAAATTTATAATATCTATTGGTAGATTGACTAGGCAGAAAAATTATGAATTTCTAATAGATTCTTTTCACAACATATTAAAAATAAAAAAAGATATTAACCTTATAATAATTGGAGAAGGAGAAGATAGAAAAAAAATTGAGTCAAAGATTGAAAAATTAAATTTAAAGGATAAGATAATATTACTTGGGTATCAGGATAATATTTATAAATATTTAAAAAGAGCTTATTGTTATTTATCTACATCAATATGGGAAGGTCCTGATCTTGCTATGCTAGATGCTTCATTTTTAAATATTCCCATAATCTGTAGTGATTGTCAAAGTGGTAGAAAAGAGTTTATAGATAATGGTAAAAGAGGATATATATTTAAAACTAATAATATAAACTCATTAATAGTTGAATTCAAAAAATTTATTAATGATGATGAAATAGTGTTGAAAAATAAATTAATCAATTCAAAAAAGGAAGTAAAAAATTTCACAATATTTAGATTCTATTTAAATATGAAAAAAATTTTAAATTAAAATAATAATTAATGATATGTTTTTAAAAAGGCCTGAATGTATTATTTGCAAACAATCAAACTTTAAAAAAGTTTTTAATTCATCATTTATTGAAAATAATATTAAAGATTATTTGATTAATTACTATAATCAGAAAAATTTTGATTTGATGGAGAATAAAATAAAAAACAACTTCTTTTCTTTAAACAAATGTGAAGAATGTAATTTTTTATGGCAAGAAAATGTGCCAGATGGAGAATTTTTAGATGATTTGTATGAAAATTATATTGATAAAAATACAAGTCTCAAAAAATCTTCAGCACATTCTCAAATCAGAAGAGATAGTTTTATTATTGAATTTAACAAAATAAAAAAAAGGTTTAATAAAGATGTGTCTAAAATAAATGTTTTAGATTTTGGTTGTGGTTGGGGAAATTGGGCCTTACATGCTAAAAACTATGGCTTCAATGTCTTTGTTTTTGAGGTCTCGAAGTCAAGAATTGCCCATCTCAAAGAAGGAAATCTGAAATTAATTAATGATATTAATGATAATTATTACAAAGATTTTTTTCATCACATCAGATGTGAGCAAGTGATAGAGCATCTCACTCATCTAGATGAAATGGTTATCATAATGAATAGTTTATTAACCAAGAAAGGTGTTTTAATGGTTTCAGTACCTGATGGTAAAAAGTTAATTAATTTAAAAGACTATAAAGAAATAAAAATTAAAAAAGGTCCAATTCAGCCACTTGAACATGTTAATTGCTTTTCAAACTATAGTCTAAAAAAAATATTTTTTAAAAATAAATTCAAGCCAATGCTTGTATTTGATATAATTTATGAAAACTTAACTTTAAAAATTTTTTCTATAAAAGGAATTGGTAATTTGTTAAATCAAATTTATAACCAGTTTTATTCTACGACTATTAAATTTTTAAAAAAATAAAAAAGTTTTTGGATGAATAAAATATAATAGAATATGCACAATTTACTATTAAGCCCATTTATCTTCTAAAATTTTTTCTGCGCGTCTTTTCAAATTGTATTTAGTAGCTTGAATATAATTATTTTTTCCCATTATAAAATTTTTTTCTGGAGAATTTTTTAATTTTGATATTGCTAACTTCCATGAAAATGGGCTTCTATAGTTATCAATAAATATTGCATTTTTATTTGTTAGCACTTCTCTTAAAACTTTATAATCTGAACATAATATAATTTTTCCACAGGACATATAATCAAAAAGTTTCAAAGGTGAGGTAAATTTTGTAATATCACCAACATTGCCTGCTACTGTTATATTTGATACATATGGTAAAATAGATATATCTACTTTGGTCAACAAATCTCCTATTTTATTATATGGTTGGTATGAGCTTAAAAATAAATTTTTTTGATTATTTTTTCTTTTAATTTTATCTATGTCATTTTTACTTCCACCAAAAATATAATAATTATTCCAAATATCTATTTTAGATAATTTTAGCACCAAATCTAATCCTCTTGATTTATATATTGTTCCAAAATATCCTATGTTTAACGGTTTATATTTTTGAATAGGAAGATTTTTTTTTTTTATAGATGATCCACTTGGATAAACAGATATTTTTTTTTCATTTATTTTGAAATTTGAGATGTAATATTCTTTTATTCCTTTGCTAATAGCTACTATTTTTACTACATTTTTAAAATTTAAAAAACGACACAATTTTAATAAAAATTGAATTACTCTTCCTTCTGTTTCTATTCCATGATGAATCTCGAAAATAATTTTTTGTCTAAAAAAATAAGAAAGAAAACACACAAAAAAATTTCTTGTAATTAATAAATCAGATTTAAATTTTTTTGAATAAATTAATGTTATAAAAGCAAAAAAATAATAGTTAAACCCTATTGGAAATTTATTAAATAATGATAATTTTCTAATTTTAAATTTACTTTTTACACCATAAAATTTAAATATATTCTGATTTTTATCTCCTGTATTAGGGATTAATAACTCCACATTATGCCCTAATGATGAAAAACTTTCACACATTTTAATAATCTGAATACTACTTGCATTTCTTGATGGAACTGCTGAGTTGCTAATATAGCTTATATTCATTTATAAACCTGTATCACCACTGAAGATACTTTTTCAGTTTTTTTTCAATATATTTTTTTTCGTTTGTAGTGAGTAATTTTTTTGCTTTAAAAGCATTATAATTTGTCGCTTCATCATCAAAAGAATAATTTTTTAAATTTTTAATATTTAAAAACTTATTAATCCTAATTGTTTCTTTTGAAAAATTTTTAGCAAAGTTTTCAAATTTTATATTTAATATATTAATATTTTTTTTTGGTTTTTGTTTTAAGTTCATAATTATCTTATACCACTCCGTGAATGTCTCTATATTCTTCCATGGATATTTTTTTGAATTTCGAGACTTCATACTATAATATATACTTCTTGGGTCTCGTGTAACTATGATAATTTTTAAATTATTATAATATCTAAAAGCAGTTTCTGGTTGAAAAAAATTTACTGCTTGATCTAAAATAATATTTGGTAAAATTTTTTCCTTTTTTTTTTTTATATTTAATAAAATTAAATCTCTTATTAATTTCTTAGTAAAATTAAGAAAATCTTTTTCTCCACAGCCAATACCCATTTTAAATTGATTATTTAAATCTTCTTTAAAGATTTTTTTATACAGCTTTTTTAAAAAACTTTGATATTTTGACTCTGTAATTACTTTAAATTGTGGATTTGCAGAATATTGAACTTTTATTATTTTCTCTAAGTATTTTTCAATTACTTTCATAAAGTGTTGTGAATATAAAAAACTAAGTTTTTTACCATCATTAAATTTTATCTTTGATGTATTTTTAGCAAATATCCTGAATCTGTTTAAACTCTCTGCTGCATTATTTAAACTAAAGTTTTTATATAAATTAAGATATAAACTATCAATACCATCTGGATCATTGATGAATCTAAACTCTTGATTATAAAAAGGAGCAATACAATCTTTTCTTGAAATTAAATAATCTCTTATCGCAGAACTCCCACTATACCCTGAGCCGACAATTATTATGTGATTCATATTTTTCTATTCATTTATAAGTAATATCAAATAATTACTCTCTTAATAAAACTTTATTATTTTTAAACTCAAAAATTTTATCACAAATTTTTAATGTACTTAATTTATGTGAAATTAAGATTAGTGTTTTTTCTTTTTTTAATTTTACAATATCTGTTAATATATTTTTTTCATTTTCCTCATCTAAAAAACTGGTCGATTCATCAAAAATTAAAATTTTAGGGTTGTGATAAAGTGCCCTTGCAATACCTATTCTTTGTATTTGACCTCCAGATAATCTTATTCCTCTTTCTCCAACCTCTGTTTCTAATCCATTTTCAAGTGATCTAATTAATTCTGATAATTGTGCTGATTTTATTGCTTCACTTAATTTTTCTTCATTAAATTTATTTTTTTTAGCCCCAAAAATTATATTTTCTTTAATTGTATCATCAGTCAAATAAACATTTTGTGGTACGTATCCTATTAATTTTTGCCAAGATTTAATATTTTCATGTAAATTTTTACCATCAGATAAAATTTCTCCACTGGAAGGTTTCAACAATCCACATATTAAATCAACTAATGTTGACTTCCCTACTCCACTCTCACCAACAAATCCGACACATTCACCTTTGTTTATTAACATATCGGTATTTTCAAATATTTTTCTATTTTTAGCCTCATATTTAAAAAATAATTTATTAATTCTAAAATTTTCATTAAACGTAATCTCAGTATTATTTTTATTCTCTGAAAAAGAAACCTTAATTTCATCGTCTTTTAATAACAACAGTATTTTATTAACCACAGGGTAACTGTATTTTATAAGTTGAAATTTTGTTGAAATTTTATTAATGGAAGGCATTATACGAAATGCAGCTGCACCAAATAAGACTAGTTGCGGAAAATATGTTGCAATATCTGATATATCAGTAATTTGAAATACCATAAAAAAACTAAAAAATATTATAAATAATAATTCTAGGCCAATTCTTGGTAATTGAAAAAGAATGTTCATTTTTTTGTTTAAGCTAGCCTCATTAAAAGCATGCGTATAAAATTTTTCTAAAAAAATATTTTCTCTAGAGTAAATTTTTACTTCTTTAATTCCATTAAGACCCTGTGATACGTTTTTTAACTTTAGAGCACTTTCAGTCATTCTGTTTTTTCCCCAATTTAATAATTTTTTATTAAGTAAAATAAAATATAAAAATGCAATCAGGGTTAATATCGATACCAAATAGATTGTGCTCACTGGTTCAATAATAATGAAGAAAGCAACTATACCAACTAAAAAAATTAATTCTAAAACAACTATTGATATTCCATGCATAAATTTATTTGTTAACATGCCCGTTTCATTGATCACACTATTGATTAATACAGAAGGATTTCTTTTTAAGTGAAAAGAATAATCTTTTTGCAAATAGCTTTTATATAGAAAATTAGAAAAATAGACATTGACCTTAAATAAGAAATCTGCGCTATAGTAGTTTAAAAAAACAAGAAAAAAATTTTTCAAAAAGAATATAGCCAATAGTATAATCATGGGTAATATAAATGAATTACTTTGAACAACAACATCCATATACGGAACTTCAATTTTATAATTTAGAAATACAAAACTTGTTTTTTTATTTATAATGGCAGAAAGAACTGGAAATATTGCTCCTATACTAAATACCTCTAATATTGCCCCAAAAAAAGTAAAAATAAATAATAAATAAAACTTTAGTCTTAAGTATCCAGGTAAGATTTTAAATAATTTTTTTAAATCAGCTAACATAGAAAATTTTATATTTTAATAAGTTTAAGAACATTCAATTTCTATAAGATTATTTTTTACCTGTCTTATTAAAGTTTTTTCTTTTCTTTTATCATTTTTATCAAGTATTTTTATATACTTATTGGCTTCTAAATGTGTAATAGCAGATGGTATCTTTGAAATATAAAATCTTTTTTTTTTCATATATAAAGTTTTTTTAATTATACTTTTCATTTTAAATAAAAATTCACTAAAATAATTCATATTCTCTTTAGGTATATATATCTTTTTTTCTTTAAAAATTTGTGAATTACTGAGGTCTTTTATAACTAAATCTGAAACACTCTCTTTTTGAATGTTCATTTTCTTAAAAAAATTTCTTTTATTTTTATCGTTTAGTGGTTTATATTTATTAAGATTATTTAACCAATATATAAAATCTTGAGAATTTGAGATTTTAAAACAATATTTAAGTTTATTTTTAACTATATAATCTTTGTTATATTTATTGGAATTATCTATTAAATATCCTGTCGGCTTGTTTAAACAAATAGAAGCATTAGATGTTGTGCATCCATTATGAATAACACCTTTTGATGCAAGTATATAAGGAATAACATCATCTGTTGGAGGTGATATTTCTATATTTTTTAAATTTTTTGTTACTATCCTCCAAATGTTAATATCCTCAGTTGGATGAGGTCTTATAATTAATTTTATTTTTTTTAAATTTTTATCAATGTTGTTTAAAAGTTTAATTAAAAATAAAAAATTTTTATTTTTGAATTTACTAAATCTTTTTAAATTGCTCATTTCTTTTTTAATAAATCGTGAATCTTTTTTAAGAGATTTATAAACATCAAGATCAAAATTATCTTCAAAATCATTTTTATTATGTAAATATCTAATATCTGAATTAAATATTATAAAATTCTTAAATTTTTTTTTTATTATCTTTTTTTTAGCAGCATACAAATCTAAATTTTTATCTTTCCATAAGTCTATCTTTAAATTACCAGTTGATAAGGAGAAGATTTTATTAGATAATACCTTTTTAGCTGCATTATTAATTTCCTTATTTGAAGTGTAATATTTATCTACATTGTTTTGCTCAAGTCTATTTTTTATAATATATGAAAAAAAAGACTGGTCTGACATTCTATACATATACTTTTGCATATTTGGAACTATCTCCTCATCCATAATTGCAAATAAATCACATTTTTTTTTTATTAAACTTGACGCGTTTTTATTTAATCCCCCCTTATAAAAAAAAACACCTCCTTTTTTTTCTTTTTTTTCAATTATTTCTAATATTCTATTTTTCGAACCAATATAAATTCTATAATTTTTTTTTGCTGCCTTGTGTGCAAAAAATACTTTTGGGACAAACTCTCTTACTTTTATTTCTATTGGAATATATATATTTTTTTTTAGACTCATCTTATTTTAATTAAGCCTTGCAAAGTCAGTTTCTGAATTTTGCGTTTTTAAATAAAGGTATATATCTTCACCTTTCTCACATTTTGAAATTATTTTAAACAAAGCATCTAAGTTCTTAAAATATTTTTCTAAGATTTTTTTTGTATGGGAGATGGAGACATAAATTGTTGTTGTGGCTAAAAAACCTCTCTTTAACATCTCTTGGGTGATAAAAGTTTTATAAGCTTGGTGATTCTTGCTTAAAAAAGTAAAAGTACATAAAGCTGGTATTCCACTTGTTTTGATTTTGACATTATGTTTTTTAGCTAACTTTTTCCATCTTGTGATTATAGTGCTCCCTAATCTTGTTATATATTTCCAACTTTTCTTTTTTTCCATAATCTCAATTGTCTTTAATGCTGCTGTAGGACCCGCACTTTCTGTCCAAAAAGTGCTGCTAATAAAGGTGTTTTTTATACTTTTCATAATTTTTTCTTTACCCAAAACTGCAGTTATAGCATAGCCATTTCCAAGTGCTTTGCCCAACATCAACATATCTGGCTCTACTCCAAAATTTTTATGTATTCCCCCTAAGGATTCTCTAAATCCAGTTGTACATTCATCAAATATTAAGACTAGTTTTTTTTTATTCGCTATTTCCCTTATTTTTTTTAAGAAGTTATTTTTAGGTTTTTCATTTCGAATAACTTCCATCTTAATGATTCCAATGTCAGAGTTTTGTTTTAATATTTTTTTTAATCCATTAAGATCATTATATCTAAATGGATAAATTGTATTTTTTAAATTTTTTTGTACACCACCAACTTTTAATCCTTTCAACAAATGATCATCTAAATTATTAGATTTTCTTAAATTGGTAGCTAAATACCAATCATGCCAACCATGATACCCACAAAAAGCTATTTTTTCTTTTTTTGAATATGCCCTTGCTATTCTAACTGCTATTGCATTTGCCTCTCCACCAGATCTTGCAAACCTTGCTTGACCTGCCCATGGATGAATTTTTATCAATTTTTCAGCTAAATAAACTTCTTCGGTACAATTTAAAGTAGACATATTTCCATTTAATAATCTTTTTTTAACCGCACTATCAACCTGATTATTTGCATATCCAAGTATATTGGTTCCTACACCCATGATACTGATGTCGTAATATTTTTTGCCATCTAAATCTTCTATAACGCATCCTTTAGCTTTTCTATAATAACTGGGCCAATGATTAGGTAAAAAAACATCCGGTCGTTTAGAAAATAGCATATTTCCACCTGCTATTGATTTTTTTGCTCTATCCCACAATTTTTGACCTTTACTTTTTTTATGGGAGTCTTCTATTTTTGAAAATTTTATATTTTTCATAAAAATTATATTATTTTTTTTATAAAAATTAATTATATCTTTCAAATCAAAATTTTTAGACTTAAAATAATTAAAAATTTTTTTAATTAATAAAAAATCGTTTTTATTATCTAAGGTTATTCTCAAAAAAGAATAATCCTCTTTTTTACTTAAATGATTTAATTTTTTAAAACGATTACTTCTTAAAAAATAATCTGTAACATGTTCTTTATCTTTTTTTAAAATGACATTTGCATTTGCTATTTTTAAGGATTTAAATGAAAAAATTTCCATGTCCATTCCATCAGGAAAAGTTCTGTTTATTACATTGGAAGCATAATCAACTTTACTAGCTTGATATTTCTTAATAAGTTCATCTACTAGTTTTGGGTCTATCAAAGGACAATCCCCCGTAATCCTTAGTATATGATTAGATTTAAACTTCTTTGCACATTCATAGTATCTATTGAGAACATTTCTCTCACTCCCCCTAAAGATTAAAAAATTATTTTTTTTTAATAAATGACATAATTTATCATTCTCTTTAGTATTGGGAATTGCTATTATTATTTTTGAAATTTTTTTTGATGAAGATAATCTATCTAGTAAATGTAATATAATCTCTTTTCCATTAATTTTTTTTAAAACTTTTCCACGTAAACGCGTGGAACCTACTCTGGCTTGAATAATTGCTGTAACTTTCATCATCTATAATTAAAACTATTTATTAAAAAAATTAAAATTTCTTATTAAATCTCACTTTCCTTAAAACATTTTATATTTTTCTACTTTTTTGACTCCAAAAGTTGGCTTATTTATGTTCAATACTATTTGGCCTAATTCTAAAATTAATTTGGTCATTTGTTTTGATGCAAGTGATACCATTTTATATGGATAATTATGATCTTTTGATAACATGAAATAGTTTTTCAATGCTCATTGAAGTTATTCCTATATTTTTTGATTTGATTGCCCTATTTGCCCTATTATATTCATCTTCTCTTAAGACTGGTTTGCCCAACCTAATAAATTTATTTAACATTTCGTGTATATAATTTTGTTTGAAATTTAGCCTATAAATAACCGTTACAAATTATATTATTTAGTCTATTAATCAAACAATTAATTAAATTTTATATGTTTGATAATAAAACTATTTTAGTCACGGGTGGAACTGGCTCTTTTGGTAAAAGATTCACTTCTATAATTTTAAAAAGATATCCAAAATTAAAAAAATTAATTATTTTTTCTAGAGATGAACTAAAACAATTTCATATGTCTCAAGAGATAGATAAAAAGTATCATCATAAAATGAGATTTTTTTTGGGAGATGTGAGAGATAAAGATAGACTAATGACTTCTTTAAATGGTGTAGACTATGTTATACATGCGGCTGCGCTTAAGCAGGTTCCTACAGCAGAATATAATCCTTTTGAATTTATTAAAACCAATGTTCTTGGAGCCCAAAATTTAATCGAGGCCTGTATGGCAAATAAAGTTAAAAAAGTGATTGCTCTTTCAACAGACAAAGCAGCGGCGCCACTTAATCTATATGGTGCAACAAAGTTATGTTCTGATAAGCTTTTTGTTAGTGCTAATAATATAACTGGGGCTAACAAAATTACTTTTTCTGTAGTGAGATATGGAAATGTTATGATGTCCAGAGGATCCGTTATTCCAAAATTTATGGATAAAATAAAAGAAAATAAAATAATTGGTATAACCCACACAGAAATGACTAGATTTAATATTACTCTTGAAGAAGGTGTTAATTTTGTAATATTTACATTAATCAAGTCTATTGGTGGTGAAATATTTATTCCTAAGCTTTCAAGTTTTAAAATAATAGATTTACTCAAATGTTTTCAAAAAAAAGTTAAACACAAAATAACAGGGATAAGACCTGGAGAAAAAATACATGAAGAAATGATAACTACTAGTGATTCACATAACACAATAGAAACTAAAAAATTCTACATTATATTACCAGCGGGTGGAAAATCACCTTCGACTTATATTAAATCATTTAGTGCTAAAAAAGTTAAAAAAGTTTTTTCATATAATAGTAAAGATAATCCTAATTACTTATCGGTTCAGCAATTAAAAAAAGTAATTAATAATGAAAATAAATTTCTTAAAAAAAATTAATTTTTTTCAATAAATTAATTTTTTACTATAATGGAAAAAAACAGGAACAATAAATTATCAATTGGATCAGCAAATTTTGGTTTATTCTATACCTCAGATAAAATAAAATTAAAAAAAAAAGAAATATTCCAGATTCTAAATTTAGCTAAAAAAAATAATATATATTCAATTGATACAGCTCAAGACTATAAAAAAAGTGAGAAAATTATAGGAGATTATATTCGCACACAAAAAATTAAAAGATGGGAAATCACAACTAAAATATCAAATAAAAAATTAAACATAGCTGAGCTACTTAAAAAATCTAATAAGAACTTGTCAATTTTACCAAGCGACCTACTAGTTCATAATTCAAATGATTTTTTAAATGATAAATTCAGAAATGATTTAATTGAAATAAAAAATAGAAAAAAAATAAGAATTGGTGTCTCGTTATACAGTAAGGATGAGGTTTATAGAGTTTTAGACAAATATGTGCCTGATACAATACAAATGCCAATTAATATTCTAAATAAAAAAATATACACCTCTGGTCTACTAAAATTACTTAAAGAAAAAAAAATTAATATTCAAGTAAGGTCTATTTTTTTACAAGGTCTCTTTTTTAAAGACCATAATTTTATTAAGAGAAAATTTTCTTCTATATACTTTCCTTTTATTAAATTAAAAGATATTGCCAATAGTAACAATCTTACTTTATCAGAACTTTCCTTAATGTTTATTAATTCTATAAAAGAGGTTAACAAAATTATAATTGGTATTAATAGTGCTAAAGAACTTGAAAAAAATATTAAGATTATTAAAAATAAAATTTCAAAAAAAATTATTGATGAAATAATGGATGTAAATGAAGGAAATATTGATTTTTTGAAAGTTCTTTCCAACTGGAAGTTGAAATAATCACAAAAAAAGTAATTTTTAAAAAATTAAATTATAAAGTTATTTATTTAATATTTTTAATAATTTATTTACGACAAACTTCTGTTGGGAGCTCTTAAGTCCATAAAAAATAGGAAGTGAAACTTCATTTTCATAAAATTTTTCAGATACAGGAAAGTCTCCTTTTTTATAATTATATTTATTTTTTATAAAAGGTTGAAAGTGCAGAGGTTGGTAATGAACTTGTGGATTTATTTTATAAAGAGCTAAATTATTAAATAATTTTTTTTTACTAATTTTTAATTTTTTAAAATCTATTAATATTGGATATAAGTGATAAGAATGAAAAACATTCTCATTTACTTTTGGTGTTTGGACTAAATCTTCATTAATAAATAATTTATCATACATTTTTGCAAGACTTCTTCTTTTTTTGACAAAGCTGTCTAGTTTACTCAATTGACTAACACCTAATGCAGATTGAATATCTGTTAATCTATAATTGTAACCATATTCATTTACTTTATAAAACCATTTTCCATTTTTTTTTAAGTCATCTTTTTTTTTTAACATATTGTGACTTCTAAAATTATTAATGACTTTAAAAAAATTTTCATTATTTGTTAGCACAGACCCCCCTTCACCTGTAGTAAAGTTTTTTATTGCATGGTAACTATGAGTAACTAAATCAGAATATTTAACTGCATAACCTATATCGTTATTTAATTTTGAACCCATGGCATGACAGTTGTCATTAATTAATTTTACATTATATCTTTTTTTTATAAAATTTAAAGCTTCCCAGTCGCAAGGGTGACCCGCATAGTCTACACCAATGATTGCTTTTATTTTTTTATCTTTTTTTATAATATCCTCTGTGTGATTAGGATCTATTGTAAAACTTTTATTGTCTATATCTGCAAATGATGGAATTAAATTATTCATCATTATCGCGCTTGCTGTTGAAATAAAAGATATTGGCGTGGTTACAATTTTTTGATCTTCTTTAAGTTTAAGTGCCTTTATTGCTAAGTGTAGTGCTGCAGTTCCACTATTTAATACCGAACAATATTTGGATTTAAATTTTGATTTAATTTTATTTTGAAATTGATCAACAGTTTTTCCTTGAGTTAGATTTTTTGACTGTAAAACTTTTTTAACAGCATTTATGTCTTTTTGATCAATAAACTGGCTATTGTAAGGTATCACAATTTATTATTTTGCTAATTTGTTAAGTAATTGTGATATTTTTTTATCATCATAATTTATTTTCTGCATTATTTTTTTTGCTTGATTAGCATCCAATTTAAAAGCCAATCTTAAAACGTTCATCCAATTAACGTTATTCTTGGATCTTATCTTCTCTATTTGGTCTATAATTTTTAAATAATTGTTATTTTTCATAAGTTACAATATTAATGTTAAAATATTAAATAACAAATACTTTAATGAAACTATCTAAAAAAAAAATATTAATAATTGTAGCTCATACAGATGATGAGACTTTTGGGTGTGGTGGACTAATTAAAAAAATGAGTCTCAATAAAAATAAGATTTCGGCAATTTCATTTACAAATGGAGTAGGTTCACGTTCAAATAATAGAGACAAAGAAATTAAAAAAAGAAAAATATCTAGTATTAAGGCTGCTAAAATTCTAGGATTTAACTGGTTAGCACAATATAATTATCCAGATAACCGACTAGACTCCATAAATTTATTAGAAATAATTCAAGTTATCGAAAAACACAAAAAACAATTTAGACCACATGTGGTTATAACACACAATTTTTCTGACCTTAACATTGATCACAGGAAAATAGCAGAAGCTACACTTACTGCATTTAGACCAGAACCTAAAGAAAAATTAGAACAACTTTTGACATTTGAGGTCCCTTCAGCTACTGATTTTAGAGTTTTAAAAAATAAAAAAAATTTTTTGCCTAACTATTTTGTTGATATTGAAAAATTTTTTAATCACAAAATTAAAGCAATCAAGTGTTATAAAGGCGAGGTAAAGCCTTATCCACATTCAAGGTCAATTACTGGCTTAAAAAATTTAAATAAAATTAGAGGAAATCAATCTGGCTTAAAATATGCTGAAGCGTTTGAAATAGTTCGAAAAATTGAAAGAAGTTAAATGCAAAAAAAAATTATCATTGCATGTTCAAAAAAATGGTTTTTTAAAAGTAAAATTATAAAAGAATTTATTAAAGAAAATAATTTTATAATTATAAAAAATAAAAATCAGATCACAACTAAATATTTAAATAAAATTAACCCTGATACTATTTTTTTTCCACATTGGAGCTATAAAGTAAATCAAAATATAATAAAAAAATATAATTGTATATGTTTTCATACCGCACCATTGCCCTTCGGAAGGGGTGGCAGTCCAATTCAAAATATGGTTTTAAAAAAAATTAAAGAATCTCCTCTTTGTGCCATTCATATGACAAATAAAATAGACTCTGGACCAATTTATTTGAAAAAAATGATAAGCCTTTCTGGAAACCTCGAGGATATATTTGTTAGAATATCTTTTGCTATAATTCAAATGATTAAAATTCTGATAAAAAAAAAAATAATACCAAAAAAGCAAATTGGGAAAGTTGTGAAATTTAAAAGAATTAAAAAAAACCAATCTGAAATTAAAATAGAAAAAAATATTAATGAAATTTTTGATAAAATTAGAATGCTTAGTGCGGACGAATATCCAAATGCCTATATTAAAAAAAATAAATTTAAAATTTTTTTTTCAAAACCTATAAATAAAAATAAATTCATTTCTTGTAATGCAAAAATATTTAAAATTGATAAATAATAGTATTAACTTAAAAATACGATGTGCAAATATTGAAGATCTTCATTTTACACTGAAACTTCATAACCAAAATGTTTTAAAAGAAAAATTTTTTTCCAAAGAAAAGGTTGACCTTAAAGAACATAAGATTTGGTTTGGAAATAAAATTAATGAAAAAATGCTATTCATATGCTCATTTAAAGATAAAATTGGATATGTGAGGTATGATTATATTAATAAAAAAACTCTTTCTGTTTCAATAGCTATTAAAGATAAGTATAAACGAAAAGGATTTGGCAAGCAGATGTTGGTTAAAACACTTAAAAAAAAAAAAATATCTAAATTTAATATAATTGCAATTATTAAAAAACAAAACCTAGTCTCTAAAAATTTTTTTTTAGACTCTGGGTTTAAGTTTTTTAAGAAAAATATTTATATGGTAAAGGCAAAAAGATGAAAAAATTTATAAAAGAAGAACCCTTTTTAATTGCTGAAATATCAGCAAACCATAACGGTTCTTTAATACATGCTAAAAAATTAATAAGTATGGCAAAAAAATATGGTGCTAATGCTGTAAAATTACAAACTTATACTCCTGCCATGATGACAATTAAGGAAAATGTTGCTAATTTTAAAATAAAAAAAGGTTTGTGGAAAGGTTACACTTTATGGGATTTGTACAATTTAGGCCAAACACCCTTGGAGTGGCATAAGAGCCTTTTTAAATACGCAAAAGATAAAAAAATAAAAATATTTAGCACCCCATTTTCGGAAGAGGCTGTTTATTTTTTAGAAAAACTAAGTTGTCCTGCCTACAAAATAGCTTCATTTGAAATGAATGATTGCAATCTCGTCAAGGTAGCAGCAAAAACCAAAAAACCTCTGATTTTATCCACTGGACTATCAAATATGAAAGAAATTGAAAAAGCTGTATTTGTTGCAAAAAAAAATGGATGTAAAGATTTAACTTTATTATATTGTGTTAGTAATTATCCATCTCAATCAACAGATTTCAATCTTAATTATATTCAGGAATTTAAAAAAAGATTTAACTGTAGAGTGGGTCTATCTGATCACTCACTAGGTTCTGAAATAGCAAAATACTCTTTAATTTCTGGAGCAACAGTATTTGAAAAGCACATTGCTCTTCAGAATCAAAAAGAAGGTTTAGATTTGGACTTTTCTCTAAGAGGGAAAGAACTTAAAGTTTATAACGATGCTTTAAGACAAACATTTCAACTGATCAGTGATAAAAGTTTTACTAGATCAAAAAATGAATTAGAGAATAAAATTTTTAGAAGATCTATTTATGCTGTCAAAGATATTAAAAAAGGAGATGTTTTATCAAAAAAAAATATTAGAACTTTTAGACCTGAAAAAGGAATATCAGCAAGTTATTATCTTGATATACAAAATAAAAAATCACCTATTGATATTAAAAAAAACTACCCACTACCAAAGCGTATATTAAATAAGCTGCTCTAATTTTTTATTTTAATTAATTATATTTTTGATAAAAAAAAACCCCAACTATAAATAATTGGGGTTTAAAATAAAATATCAATAATCATTAAAATAAAATTTAAAAATTTTTTTCAGTGCATAAATCAAGCCAATTGAGCTATTAGTACTGGTCAGCTACACGCATTACTGCGCTTCCACATCCAGCCTATCAACGTGGTGGTCTA